>CETG01430868.1_pt1 | contig 20911 bp, 47 predicted proteins | sample 361471 | NCBI WGS metagenome assembly CETG01 (sample SAMEA2622696, study PRJEB7988) | marine metagenome | isolation source: saline water (ENVO:00002010), including | reverse complement strand
TTTGTTTCATCTTTATCTTCCTCTTTTAATACTTTTTGCAGTTCTTGAATGGCATTTATAAAATTACCATATTTTTCAAGGCTTATTTCTTGCCAATGTTCAGGAAGATTGATTTTTTCCTTTGAGCCTTTTATATTAAAGACTAACATTATTTTTCTAGTTCCTCAATCACAAACCTAATTGCCCTGATAGCATTTCTTAAATGCTTTGCGCTAGATACTTTGCTAGCTCTTTGAAACTCTGTAGCTTTCTTGCCTAACTCTGAACACATCTCATGATATGATGCAGTAAGGTCTTCTTTAATTTCTTCTACTGCCTGTGCAGTCTTTGTCTTTTTAGTACTCTTTGCCATTGTTATTAATTTTAGTTACATAATTGTAAAACACTCTCTTTATATTCTCTTATTTGTTCATACGTTGGATGAAAGGGGTTAATAAACTCTTTTAGCGTTTCTATTGGTGTAAAGCCCCGACAAAATGTATCTCTGATATAAAAATCAAGATAATGAAACACTTCTCTTTCCATATTCCTATCAATGTATGTGTCAGGGTCATTTAAAACCCATTTCTTAAAGTCTTTTTCATCAACAGAGATATTAAATTCTTCATATGTTACTGAACATATCCTTGTGTAATGAACTCTGTTATTATCAAAAACATATTTATCCATTATTGTTGATTTTAGTTATTAATTCTTTAAATGTATATTTTTTATTCTTCTTGATATTAAGGCTTGTATAAACCTGATACACATCAAAAATATCACCCTTAACTTCGCATAATGTTTTCCATTCATTAGTGTTTGGCTCTTGTCTAGGATGTACAGAAACGCCATTTTCTAAGTTGTTAAAATGGAACATTTGTTGGTCTTCATTAAATTCTAATAAATATGATGTTTTCATAATAATCTTACTTCTCCAATATTTGTATTAACTGTTGTCATTCTTCAATCTCTTTTAATCTCAGCTTATTATATAAGCCCTCATCAACCCTCCGAATATACGACATATTTTTTTCATAGTCAAAAAGGGTCTTTTTCTCATCTACTGTGCCATGTTCCCAAATATCATGACATCCTTTGTGTTCTCCTATGCTTAAGCAATGATAAGTAATGTTTTCAATATCACAAGTTAGGTCAGGTCTTTTTGCTCTGCTGATTATATGACTGTGAGATAATTGCACTTGCCCTGAATACCTATTGCACCCCGTACATTTATGCTCTCTAGTTTCTGCTATCATAGCATATACAGAATATAACTTACTCTTGTTTTTCATCTAGGTAGTTTAAAAGGTGTAAAAGCCTGTCATAATAAGGTCTAAAGGTCTTGTTCTTTGGGTTTCCTCTAAGATACGAAATATGTGATTTAATAAACAGTTTAGGGTTATTTATTACCCCTCCTATTATAGATATTGGTGTTTCAGGTATTTCCATTTCATTAAACCTCCTTTCTAACTCATCAAGTGTTACCACTCAGGGTCTTACGTTATATTTTTAAATAGGTTATAAAATAAAAAACCCCCAATCATTTAAGACTGAGGGTTTGAAACAAAACATATAAGTTTATAAGGTTTCTCCTGTATAATAATTTGTATGTGATGGAAAGATTTTAACAGATGCCATATATGCGCCCATCATTCCTGTGCCATTAGATGAATACGTTGCCCATGCAGGTTTTTCAATATCTCCTCTTTTAAAGCCTCTTTTCTTATAAGTAGCATCTTTTAACAGACCAAGAAAACGCTTACCATATCTTGCTTCAGCTTCATCTGTCAATACCCAACAACTGCCATATTTTGATGGAACTATTTTATCAGATGCTAACATTCCATCTTCAAAATAAAGAGCCTCAAAACTCCACAAACCACCATTCTCTAAAATACTTATTTTTGCTTCATTCAATGATATATTTAAATCATTGCTTCTTTGGCTAACAAAACAATCATCCATGTCTGTCAATCCCTCATTAATTCGCTTATGCCTGTCAGATATAAGGTCTTTAGTATGTTGTATTTCTTCTTTTAAACTTTTTATTAAATCTTTTCCTGTTTTCATAATCGTATATTTAGTTAAATAATAATATCAATACTTAAAATTAACATTTTTTATTTAATTAAAAAAATTTAACACAATTAATTTTATTTTTTATCCAAATGCTCTAACTGTTTTTCTCATTCCTATTGCTCCTGTAATGGCATATCTTAGGGCATCAAGGGCATGGTCACCCTTTGCATTTATAGGTGCATTAATCATCTCTCCGTTCTTCTCTTGCCATTTATAGTTCCTTATCTCTTGTAAAAGGTTATGACTATCCTGATGTATCAATAAACTCTGTTGTTGTACTAAGTTGATGCCATGCTTTACTGAATCTCTGCCCTTTGTTGTAGGCACTAACCTAATTCTGTTAAGCCTAGCTTCTTCGTAACGGTTTATTTCTGCGATAGACTTAGGCTCGGCAGAGTCTGAAAAAATAGTAACATCCCTGATGCCCTGTGCTATCATCTCATCAACTAAATCATAGTTTGTTAGTCCTGTCTTATAAATGTGTTCTTGTACATAAATATGTTGCCCTGACTTCCTTATCTCAATAAGTGCTGATGGGTCATTAGTGAAACCAAAGTCTAAGCCCATAAACCTCCAATCATAGCTTTCAGGCATTTCATTAGTAGACTTCCAATTGTTATAGATAAGACCTTTAATCTCACCCCATTCACCAAGTCCAAAGATGCGCCAAAAGTTTGGGTCATTCTCCCTCATATATTCAATCCTCCTGACTGTTTCTTTGTCTAGAAATGTGTTGTCTAGATAGTTAGATTTAATAACCTCTGCCCTGCCTTTGTCCTCTAGTTCTGTCTTTATCCATGAATACATATCGGAGGGGTTAAAATCTAAGAATATCTTGTTAGGCTTGCCATCTTCTGACTTTCTGGATAATCTTAAATACAACTGGTTAAAATCCTCATAAGTGAATGAATCAGCTTCATTAAGCCATACATAATTACTCTCTAATCCCCTTACCTTATGGGCATCATCAACACTTAAAAATACTAATTGACTCTTTGTGTAATGGTAAGTGAATGTATGCTCTGATTTGTTGTGAGTACCTAGTTCATATATTTTATATGTTTTAAGCATATCAATCATATCTTTATATACTGAATGTCTTAGTGCAGGGAATGTCTTTCTAGCTATAATTATTCTTTTATTTTCTTGGCTTATAAGATAAGAACACATCAACTGACAAAGGGAGTATGTCTTACTTGACCTTGTACCCCCTCTATTAATAACTATATCATTCTTTGCCGTTAAGTTTTTGTGGTATATCTCCGTTATCTTCAGGCTTAATTTCTTGGTACTCATCAAATTTTTGTTCAATCTCTATATGTGTAAATGGTTTAAGATGTAAGCTATGGTCATGCTTTTCTATATAACCTCGCTTTGTTCCTTTGGTCTTTAAATAAAATATCGTTGCAGTTACATTACCATCTTTAATCTGTTTGTGTAATTGGCTTTCTGCAAAGTCAAGGGCAATATCTTCAATACTATCAACAGACTTTTTAAATTCTTCATCGCCATTATACCAATCATAAAAAGTGCTTCGTGCTACTCCTACGTTTTTACAGGCCGATGTAACCACTCCAAGACTTTTTTCTAGTGCTATTAATATTTGCTTTTTTAATATGTCCGACTTCGTAGGTTTAGGCATCTTTATTTTCTTGATAAAATTTCTTCAGGCTTTGGCTTTTAATAGTATCTTTTTTTGTTAGCTTAATATCATATTTTTTGTTTTCTATTTCATCCCAATCAATATCTGTTCTTCTTATTAGCTTATGTTTAAAATGTTTCTTCCAATCAACAAAATGATGTGGTCTATTAAACCTTATTTTTGTTTTAGAATATTGAGGCCATACTTCTTCAAGACTTCTTGCTTTCAGTACTTTCTTTTCGTAGGCATTATTTTTGTATAAGTCTGTTTGATTACCTCCTTTCATTTTAGCAGTTGTTGATGTTTTATGTACCATAAATGAATTAAATAATACTGTACATAATTTATTATCTAATACTTGTAAACATAAATCTACATCTTCATTATATTTTAACCTCCACCGATAGGGCATATTATTTTTAATTAACATAGCTGAATAAACATGACAATTAAGATAAAAAGGTTTTTTTGTAGTATTTGTAACAAACATAACATAATTAAAGCCTGTTATTGCAATATTTTTATATCTATCAGTAAATTCTTCTAATACTTTTATTGCTTTTAAAGCATTACAGGGTATTCTTCTGCCTTTATTTAATCTTCTTATCATTTGAATATTATCATCAAATATCCAATGTTTTTCTGATCCATTGTCAATAGCATGTTTCCATATCCAGTTTCTTGCAGGCATACTTCCTTGCCCTAAATTTGAAAAAGGTAATTTTAATACATTTTCTTTACCTAAAGCTTTACAATAATTATTATATTCTTCTGGCTCAACTACTATTTTAAATTTTACATTATCTTTTATAAAAAACTTTGCAGTCAAGGGATTCTCCCATCTGCCTTTTGAAACTATATAAACAGGATATTTGTTTATCGTACCCATGAACTGTTTAAATCCCATCCACTTTTAAAAGTTGGCTCTATAATTGGTTTAAAACCATGACTTTTTATTTTATTCATTATATTATATGCCATTTGCATCCAATCTTTTTTAGTTAATGGATGAAACTCTAAAATGATGGCTCTTAATTGTGGTTGTATAATATTATACCCATACTCAGCCCCCTCAACATCTATTTTAACAACTGTTGCATCTTGTAAAGCTTCTTCATATTTTATTGCAGGCACTTTAATATACCCTGCTTTCATTCCTTTTTTTGCTATACTATTTGTTGCACCAATGCCTTTAGATAAATATAATTCTATTTCTTTACTGTTATCACCTACAACTGCTTTATTATAAATATTCATATTGTCGGTTTTGTTCATTTTTAAGACATTAAAAGTTTCTGGTGTTGCTTCATATGACAATACCTTTTTTACACCTTGATTAGAAGCATAAATTGAGTATTCTCCTACATAAGCACCTATATCAGCAACGATATCTTCTTTATAAAGTTTTATACTTTTACATTCTCTCATTGGATTGCAAAAAGGTACTTTAGATTTTAAGTTTTGAAGTGCATAATGCCCTCCTGTAACTGAATTATTGCAATAAACTATTTTTTTCATATTATTCATATTTTAGTGAAATTAAATCTTCTCGGTCAATAAATGGATATCTTGTCATCCATGCATTATGTTGTTTTTTTATAAACTGCATTTTATGTTCTTTTGCATATATTTCTCTGTCTTCTTCTTTTTCAAAGCTTATAACAATTTTTAAAGATTCTTCTTTTGCTTCAAATTCTGGCATACCGACCCACTCGCTATTTTCATCACTATCATTAATCATATTTATCATATCATCTGTATTCTGCCATACATCAACTCCCCAATCATCAAGGTTTACTGTACTCCATTCATTTGCTATCATATCCCAATCCCATTCACCGAAGCTAACATTATCTTTTATAATAAATTCTTTTTGTTGTTCCTCTGTTAGTTCTGATGCTTTAATAATATATACATCTTTTAAGCCTGCTTCTTTACAAGCATTCAATCTCATATTGCCACCTAATACTGTCATGTCATTATTTACTACAATAGGTCTTATTTTTAACATTTCAGGAAATTCTTTTATTGACTTTGTTAGCCTTTCAAATTTATAGTCTTTTATTAATCTTGGATTATCAGGATTAAGTTTTAATTTATTAATATTTATTTTTTCAATCTTCATGATATTCTCTTTTAAATTGTTTGAACCCCTCGAGTTCATCTTCCTCTACTATATACGTAAAATCTTCTGTTTCGATACATTCACCATCTTTAAAGACTTCTATTCTTGTTTTAATAGCTTCAGGCTCATCAAATGAAAAGGGGTAGTAAAATGTTTTAAATTCTAGCATGTATGCAGGTTTTTAATTTGTTCATATTTCTTTCTGTAATCTAAATCATAGGTTATATCTGTCTTATGGTTTTTAAGCATATTGATAACTGTTGAATGGTCTTTGTTCATTGCTCTGCCGATATTACAAAGGCTCATGTTGTATTTATATCTTAATATTGATGCTATCACAGTTCTAGCCTGAACATATATCCTTACTCTCCGTTTTGATTGGATTTTATCTTCACTTATTTCAAATATTCTTGAGGTTAACATCAATAGGCTATTCATCAGCTTCTTTTCATTATATACCTTATTGTCTTTACTGACAAGACCGACAAATACATATGGTGACATCATAATTTCTTCTCTAATTCTTTAAATCCTGTTTTAAAAGCTGCCCACTCAGCAAACAACCTGTTATCATAACCTTTACTCATTATTATTCCACAGTCGAAGCACCATCTTATAGAATGTTTTTCTCCCAGTACGTGTTCCTTATAAACTTCAATATGAATATCATGCTCATCAAAGAAGTCATATAAATCTCTCATATGGTATTTAAGGTATGAGCCGTTTAAGTTATTAATATAATCGACATCAAAATCATAGTCATGTTTCTTTTTGTCGTGAAGCCATTGTAAAAACACCTGATAGGCTTTAGTGTACATCTGCGAGAGGGTCTTATGATTTAACATAGGTAATTATCTATTTTTCTTATTGCTTGGTCTATTCCTACGCAAAAATCAGCTTCAAAGTTTTGCTTTCTGAGATATTCTAAAATCCTTAACTGTTTCTCAAGGTGTGAGTCTTTGTAAAGTTCGCCATTAATTTTATAAACGGGCTTAGTTTTTAGTTCTATGGCAAGACCACATTTGCCCTTTGATTTGTAGTAAATAATAAGGTCAGGGAATCCACTACTATGTTGTAGTCTTGAATACTTAATAGCCATTCCCTTACTTAGTTTAATACCACCCAAGTCTGACCGAAATAAGACATGGGGGTATTGATACTTCAGGTATTTACAAACTGCTAATTGTAAATCGTATTCTTTAGAACGGTAAGCCATCTTCAGCAAAGTCTGCCTGTGTTTCTTTCTCTTTCTTTGGCTCTGTGCTTAAGACTGTTACATTGCCGATAATGTTGGTGTAGTATTTACCATCTTTATTTGAATATGTTATCTTACCATCTATTAAAACCTTTGTTCCTTTAGTAAGGTTTTCTTCTAACCAATCACTTCTTTTAGTTATAATTACATTATGCCATTCAGTTTTCTGCTCCCACATATCACCTTTTTTTACGTTTGATGTTGTAGCTACTGATAGCTTTAATGCATTTCCGATAACCTCGACATCTGCGCCCAGATTACCACATAAAATTACTTTATTCATATAGTTGTATTTAATTATTGATTCTTGTTCATCACCCCCATCTGATATTATGGTTTTAAAAATCATGGTCTATCATTGCAGGCTTAAATTCTGTAGTGTAAAAGTAAATAATGTCTTTCTGTTCATCAAAATCATTATTATGAGATTTAACACTATTAAAAAATTTCTCTTTAGTCATTGTATTGTCATTATATAAACGTGCCAACTCAATGTCTTTTATTGTCGATGCCCGTTTTTTAATCTCAAAATAACCATCAGAAATCAGGCTTTCTCGCCTTTTTAAGTTGTATAATACTCTTGTTGCCATTATGCTATATTTTTTGATGAGTATATTAATTTACCATTTTTATCTAAATTATTATATTCAGTTTTTATATACCAATGTTTAATTTTTTTTATATTAAAATCATTTAACTCAATATCCATTGTTAAAGCATAATTTTTTAATGCTTTTTCTTTATTTTCTTCTGTTAATTCAATATATTTCATTTATCTATATTTAAGTTATGCTATATTTTCTATGTCTTCAGGAAGCTTAACTTTATCACCCACCTTTACCATCTCATCGGCTATTAAATAGGCTTTTTCACTCAAAGCTACAAAATTTATGTCAATGTTGTTTTCAATGTTCCATCTTAATAGTTCTTGCATGGCAAGTCCTGCAAATAAATCTCTGTCTTTCATAATTCTAGTTTTAATTGGTTTTTTAATAAAAATTTAATTGGTTTTAATTCTGATGTTGGTATAGGGCAAGCTGAAAAAGGATATTGACCGCCATCAGGTCTTTTTATTGTTGGTCTGTAATTACCTAATATTTCATCCGTTTCCATATATCCAATAAAATAAAAATAATCTAATTCATCTCGTATAAATAAACCAAATAATATCAAATCATATTTCTTTAATAATTTATATTGGTTTTCATGTATTAACCGCCTGCCATATACTTCATCATCTTTTATTGTTCCATTAATAATCTTCTTTGCATATTTTAATGGTACTGTTTCAGTTTTTACATCAGTCTTATTGCCATTTATTATTAAATCACAGTTATCAATAGTATAATAATTATCTCTTATGTTTTCTTTCCAATCTATACCAAATAAACTACAGGCAGCAAACTCACCTATAAAGCCAACTTTATCTCTTTCTTCTTTTGTCATATGACCAACTTCAAAATGATGTTTTATATAGGCATCTCTTTTATTAGCTTCAATTAATGCCTGTTTTTTCATTTCTTCTGTTATTTTAATTCTCATATCCTAATTCTATTTTAACTTTCTTTGTCTTGTTTTGTCTTTCGCTATATTTTGTACCTCTCAACTCTATGTGTTGTTCTTGAATCTTTCTTCTGTATCTTGTTATTGAGTCTGCACTTGGTATTTTATTATTAATAAAGTCCTCTCTAAATGTCATTATATCAGCCATTGAGTCTTTATAAAAGTTGTGCCATACCAACCAACAAAGGTAGTTATCATTATCTCGTGCCTCTGCTCTATATTTTAGCACTTTATAAACTTGGTCTTGTGTTTTCATAATAATATAATTTAAATATGGTTTTTAATATGTTCATTCATTTCAATCAGGTCATCGAAATATCTTTTCAAATATAATTTTTTACATTCACTTTTAAATGAGTGCTTAGTGTTAATATCTTTGTACTTTTCCATTATCTGTCTTAATTCTAGTACGTTTTTAACTTGGCTTTTCTCTAGTTCATAACCCTCACTAAAATATTTTGATACTTCGTTTTTAATGGTGTTTATAACTTCTTCAGGATACCTTGTTATCTTGCCCCATGCAAACTTAAACAGTACATCATAAGCCCCTAATGGCATTACCTTTTCCTCTCTGTATTTTTCAAAAGTGTTTATAAGGTTGTTTCTGATAATAAACTTCTTTTCTTCTTCTGAAATTGTCTTTTCAGGCAGAGCAGGTCTGTTGTACTTTTCTTTTTCAGCTTTATAAAACTTGTATTTTTGTATCAATTCAGCTAAATATTTGGGAGATACAGTTCCAAACAGTTCGTTCTTTAGCGTTAAATGCCCTTTTAAAGCCATCTCAGAGGCTTTTAGCACCTCATCGATACTTAGCCCCCACAAATTATTTTTAAGCCATTGTGCGCTAAATTTCAAATCTTCAGTTTTTAAGTCTTTAATGCCGTTTAATTTAGCAATATACTTAATCGCTGAGGTTATCTTGAACCCATTGTGCGAGTTCTCGTTCTTCGTCTGTAATTTGTTTGACTCCATTTTTCAGTTTTAATTTATTGTCTTTTAAATCCCTTAACATAAAATTTCTGGCAGTAGCACCCCAATCTTTCTTTTTTGTGCCATTACTGTCAGCCCAATTTTTAACTGACTCATAATAAAATTCAAGGTCAGCATTTTCATATTTTGAATTTAAAAAACATTTCTCAAAATTTATAAAATCATATAAAGGGTCATTTTTAAAAAGGCGAGAGCCTGTATTAGTATTATTACTAATACTTTTATTTAATTTACTTTTACTTTTATTTACTTTTATTGCATTGCGTTCGCTATGCGTTTGCATTGCATTAGCATTGCTCCACCTTTTCTCTGCTGCTTTTCTTGCATTTGCACTCTTACTTTCTACTGCTATCATCCTATCATTTAACTCATTGCAATACAACATATTATTCTCTTTACTTAAAAGCTTTAATTCAAGGCATCGGTCAATAATTGCCTGTAACTTGTCAGGCTTTATTTGAAACTTATAAGCCAATGGTTTTATATTGTCAGAGATGCTATAATCGTCTGCTATGCGCATCACTTCAAGCAATGCCCAAAACAGTCCGTAAGCTTCCCATCCATAGTCCATTCTTAATTCAATAACTCTCATATCTTCATGAGCATTACTGTCGTGAGGAAAATATAAACTTTTCATAATTTTAAATTATCATAAACATATTCATATAAACAATTATAAGCGTGTTGAGATATATTTGTAGGTAAGCCAAAAACATCATCCTCAAAATAATTGCCATTTAATGCTTTACATATATCCCAACAATGATGAAAATAGATAACTTCTCTATCTAATTCTTCATGCAGGAACATTTCTTTATCTTCATCTTCATCAAGATTGTTGATTTGTTCCTGTAAGTTTTCTAAAAATTTGTATTTGTTAAACATAATAATATGGTTTTGTTAATAAAATTTAAATATATAAAATTAATCTTAAATAAAAAAAGGATGCCTGACTATAAGCCAAGCAATCCTATTAATTTAGCTTTAATAATCATCGGCATCTTTCTCTTTTCATTAAGGTAATAGCTTAATGTTACATTGCTGATGCCCATTCTCTCAGCCAGATACTTCTTCTTAAATCCTTTATATTCGATTCTTTTTCTGATTTCTTTAATTTCTAGTTCCATTTTTAAATAATTTAATTAACGATATAACTCCTGCTACTGTAATAATCATAATAAATCCTATCATAAGATATAATATTTCTAGTGTTTCAATTAAATGCTTCTTCATAATTTTGATAATGTAAGTTCGTACATTCTTTTAATGCCATTCATAACATCTTCATTAGTGCTATCATCAAAGGTGCTTACTGTTGTCGTGATGGCATACATATCATCAATAGAAGTTTTATATACGGGCAAGCCTTTCTCCTGAAACTTCTTTACCTTACGCTCCCATTGTCGTGCAGTCATTGGCTTCTTGCCCAGAACCCTACAGGATTCCATATAAACCGCCTGAACGCCATTGAACAACTGTTCCTTTGTTGTATCTTCTCTTTGTGCTACCTCTTGGCACATCTGATATAGTGTATGTATATTCATATTAATCTCTTTTACTTTGTTTATAATCGTTTTCTATAAAAAACAAATCATTACCTAAATCAAAACTTTCAATTTCTAAATGATTGCTAAAGCTTTTACAGGTTTTTTTGTACCAACACTTAGAGCACAATCCTAAATGAGCCTTATAAGGAAACTTATCTTTTATCATTTGTTTAATATTTGCCCTAGCTTCATTAATTACACTCTCATGTTCTTGTAATGCACTTTGTTCGCAGTTAAAACGTATTAGCTTACACCATCCGCTTTTCCCAAATACAATGAAATAAAAAGGTAGGTGCTGACCCGTTGCCATCATATAAGTCCAAACGTAATGCTTTGCTTGAATATGGGCATCCTCTTTCATTAAAGGCTCTCCCCATCCATTCCATTTGTCATCTTCCCTTGTGCCTGTCCATTTTATATCAATCAAGCACTTCTCACCCCTAACTGAGCCAACTGCATCAAGATGGGCAACAACATCTTCATATATATACTCAGGCTGAACTTCATCTATTTTAATATCATTAGCCGTTAGTAATTCCTTAGACTTATCAATGAGGTCAATAAGGTCTAATTCTGCCTTTGGCTTATTACCATTTTTTAAAGGCTTAAACTCAGGCACTTCACCACCCCTAGTTCCACCGATTAGGTAATGCTCAAAGTATAAACCATTTAACATTGCTTCTGTAGGCTCTGACCTTTCGCCCTCTAGCATTTTCTTGACTGCCAACTGACAACCCTCTTTATTAAGCTCTTTAATGAGGCTTTGTGATATTCGTATATTTCGCATCTTCATAGTATTTAATAATTTGAATAATAGTATCTGTTACATCATTTACTGCTTCTTTGCCATTTAAGACCTTGTATTTAAACGTAGCTATTGCCACAATTATCTCCTGCCTTAAACGTGCATCCATTGTTATCTGCCTCAGTTCTGAGGGCAATTTAAACTCCTTAACTTCTGACTGCATAGCTATTAGATTTTACAGGTTGTTTGTCTTCTATCTCATCTTCACTATAAACACCTAATTGATAAAACTGTGTAAGTTGCAGAACTGCTCTTGCCTTTGCTCTCTTTTCTGCCATTGCTACATAATAAACATTTTTACAGTTCTTAGGTGATGCCTCTCCATAGCTTTCAACTTTAGCACCATCAACCATTGCTATTGCCCTGATGACTACAAAGTCAGGCTCAAGTTTTTCAGTTATATAGGTTACTCCGATGCTATCCCGTTGTTGTATCTTTTCTATCCCTGCTCTTGTTATGATAACAAAACCTCTTGCATCTTTATAGAAGTCTTGCCCTGTTAAACCATAATCTGTAGCTAATTGTTTTAATCGTTCTGTATTTTTCATAATAGTATTGTTTAGTTTAATTAATAAATTATACATATAGTTTTTGGTGATTTTGAAATAGCCATAGTATCAGACCACCTCCATACAATTACTTTGTTTTTTTCATGTTGGTCTTCTAAAGGCGCAACTGTGTAAACTTCTTTAGTTAATTGCTCATTACGTATAAACTGAACACATAAATCTTCAGAATGGCTTATTTTCAAGTCTGATAAATAACAAACTTTTTTGGTCGGAAATAATCTTTTGGCTTTTTCTAAATCATTCATAATAATATTGTTTTGTTATCGTATTTTACTAAATTACTAAAGTTAAATTAAATTAACTAATCTTTTTTAAAATAAATTGTTTTTTTTCTTATTGATAAAATACCTTGTGTTCCTGTCATCATCATCATATTCTCCAACCAGAAAGAACTGCTCATACTCTTTTAAGGTTTCTTTGCTGATGCCATGCCCTATAAGGTACTCTGTTTCGTATTCATAACATTTTGAAAGCAATACCGCCCTCATTTGATTGTGGTAGTTAATTATATAGTCTTTAGTCTTCATCATTTATATCTTTTATTATTTTTTGAATATCAATAATACCTTTCTTGTCTAGGTATCTTAAAACTTTCTCAAGAATTATCATTCCCAATAACAATGATATTCCTAATATTCCAAATCCAATTAATATATCCATTATTCTATAATTTTAGTTTTTAACAAATGTATGTATAATTTCAAACCCATGTTCTTCTTGACCATCAAACTCATCAATGAACTTTAATGCTTCAAGTTCTGTTTCAAAATCTCCTTGATGAAGCCTAACTGTAGCTGATATTGTTTCAGTTGATAATCCATGAGAACATAATTGTACGCTTTCAATAACTTCTATTTCTGTTAATGCAAACACTTTAATAATCTTTTTCATAATAATATAATTTTAGTTTAATAATAGTATCTACCCAAAAAGCCCCGACCGACTGAGGTACGAGGCTGATTGAGGGTTGGTTGTTTTATTTTTCTTTTAACTTTTGCAACATTTGATATAAATAAGATGTGTATTCATTTACACTCATACAAGCATTGCCGTTTTTATAAGCGTTCTTTAATGCTTTGATTTCTTTTTGTATTTTTTCTTTTTCTGTCATAACAATATATTTAATGATTAATTTTTTACTAAGTTAAATAATTTTAACGATATAAAAAAATAAAGGTTATAAATATTATTTTTTACCCATTTTAATATATAAAATTCTTATAATATATGACCTTTATAACTTGTTGAGTTTCAGGCGTTTGTGTTATCTTTTCTTTTTAAGGGTAATATACTAGCCAAAGTAGTTATGCCCTTAGAACGCTTGTTTGATGCCTTAAACGCGATTTAGCGATTTAATAAAAATTAATTAAAAAAAGTTTAAAATAATTATCATATTAAAATTAATCTTAATATGTTATTGGTGTTTTAAGTCATTATCTGACTCTAAAAACTTCAGATTTTATTGGTCTTTTGTCTTGAGAATTTGTTTGGTCGTAATAGAATCTGAGGAACAATCCGCCCTTTCTTTTTGGTGGTAATCCCTTTTCATTTGCCCATCCACTTGCTCCACTTTTGAACTCATCTTTGTAAGTGCTTGTATTAATTATTAAACATTCATCGTGATAAATCTTACCTTTTTGGCTCAGTCTAAGTCTTGGATGACTGACTACATATTCTTGGTGAGAGTGACCCATCCAATGAAAGTCTGCATCTGGAACAAAGCTTAATCTTTGAACGTGTTTGTTTACTCCTTTAGTCATTACTGAGCTTCCACCATAGCCATGGTGGTAATGTAGTATGTTAGACATACGCCCTCCATAATGACCGTTTGAAGACTTGTAACTAAACAAGAACCTCACAAAGCCTGAGTATTGCATATTGTAAACGGGAAAGCCTGTTTTATACTTTAATAGGGCGCAAAGTCTTTCTGTGACGTTGGTTTCGCTACGTTTCAAAATAGCGGTTTCATGATTGCCCATGCCAATACCTATGATATGAGATGCATAAGGCTCTAAGAAGTCACAGGCATCTTCAACAACATTATCTAAATAGTTTACACCTAAATTTTTATCACGTATCTTTTTTGAACTTCGTGGGTCACTACGCCCCTCCATCAAACAAAAGAAGTCGCCATTAATGAGTATACCTGCGCCCTCTTGAACTGCTTTATCTAAATGTTTCTTTAAAAGCTTTCTGTCACAATCAGGGTTATCAAAATGAACATCAGAGATAAGAAGAAAGGTTTGCTCCCAATCTTTTTTATACTCCATGTTTACGTTTATAACGTTCAGCGATTGCCGTTCTACGTCATAATCCGTATTATTATCATTACTAGCCAAACTATTATTATTAATAGATATAGCTTAGATAAGGTCGAGAAGTTGTTCCAATTCATCGATTGTAACTTTCCCCATTAAAAATGCTATTATCAATCCTAGTGTGCCGATGGCAGTAGCAAGCCTAATGTAATCGAATTTGCCTTTACCTCCCAACTCTGACTGTATATTAGCCTTAATGCTATTTACTACAGGCACATTATCAGCTACGCCAAAAACTATACTCTTGCCAATAGCTAAAGCTTTTTTTAATACTTTCTTTTTCATAAGTCACTTTCTTTTATTAGTGTTAATGTAAAACTGTCGCCCCATATTTTTGAAGCTTCTCTAAATATCTCCATCTCTATTTCAAAGATTCTAGGGTGAGGATTGACCAAACACCCTGCCGACCATTTCCCGACCTTATAGGATTCTCTGCTCGCATTTCCGCGATGATGGTTTATATAAAATATTCCCGTTTCTTCTCTCCCTGATGCAAGGTCTATCTTGTCATCTTTATTATAATCCCTGATAACAGTAACAGGTGCTTTTTGTACTAGGGCAAAGTATCTGCCCCTGTGAAGTCCTGTCTTCCACAATCCTTTGTATTGCCCCTCTTTTACAACTGCCGTTCCTAGTTTTGACATTGGATTGTTTAACCAATATAAACCTGCATCACAGGTAATAGGAAAATTGAAGTCATTCCATTGCCCTCTGTATTTCCAACACAGATGCATATGGTCGTTAAAGACATTAACTTTAGGGTCATTGCTTCTTATGGCAATAATGTTAAGGTTAAAAGGCTTAGAGTCTTCCTCAAAGACATCATATCCTTTCTTTCTAATAGCCGTTATTACGTTTGGTTCTTTCAAGTTTCTTTTTGATTCTTTCAAGTTTTCTTTCAAGTTTTGACATCCTGTCCATCTGTTCATAAATTACATCTTTTTGGCACTTCTTAGCCGTATCAAATATTAATGTATCATTACCTCTAATGTAATCTCTGATAATGACTGTATCCTTATGAATGACAGGCTCATCAGCTTGGTAGCCCCCACAACTAATCAGAAGAAATAATATGCCTATAAATCTCATCTGTTTTCGTTTGTACATTCTTTAATCTTTCTTCAAGCCTTATAACCGCTTCACTATTACTTTCTAATGTAGCCACCTTTTTTTCTAGTTCATCAAGCCTGTAAGATGTGGTATAATAAAATCCTACCAACGTACAAACAAACACTCCAAAAGTCGCTATATATTGAATGTCAATTTTAAGGGAGGTCATTTTTTATTCCTCTTTTGGCTCATAATTTATTAAAGTCAAATCTTTGACCCATAAAAAATTATCAATATTACAATGCTCTTGCTCTTGAATTGATATTATCCAATTATCATTATTATCTTGTATAGGATTAAAGTAACAATCTTTAATGTATTCTTTGCCTATTAAAGAGTCTTTTTGTTCTTCTGTAAGTTTTGCCACTTGTATCATACTTCTCTACTTAAAGTTGTTTGAAATGCTTGTACGGCATCGTAAAAATCACTCTGTTCGCTTGATGTCATTGATGACCCCATAGATGCAAAAGCTATTTCTCTTGGATTATATAAACTAGGCAATCCACCGCTATTTCTTGCAGATAAATAAATTTGGTTATCCATTGATGTTGCCATTGTAGTTGTCACAGTACCAACAGATGAATTTACATGATATCCTGTTAATAATGTTGATGAGGTTCTGCTCATCATTATAAGGCTTTGGGTGTTAGACAAAGAAACCCCTAGTTTGCCCGTTGCAGGTGAAAATCTGCCATCCCAAAATGTCTCACCCGAATTAGATGGTCTAATTTGTGATAAATCTACTGTACTATCATATGCGCCTAAAATAACTGTATTATCTGAAACATTATCACGAGAATAAATTGCAAAATGTGAGTCTGTAAAGCTTGCCAAATTAGCATGAGGATTAAAATGAGTATCTGCATAAGCATTTGTTCCGTTGGGGTCTGCCCCTGTTGCGCTATGCGTCCATCCTCCGTTAAAATCTAATCTAAACGCTGCATCTGTATCTTGTGGGTCTGCTAAATTGTATTTATGCCCTGTTGCCGTTCCTCCTACAAATGGATATATTGCCTGCATTTTAGTCCATACCCCTGCCGTTTTTAAATCTGTTACTAATGTATTTATAGCACTTTCTTCTGTTGATGATAAGCTTACTCCTGCCGTTGTTAATGCATCTATAAATGCAGTTGCATCAGCATCATCTCCACTAACTGCTGCTTGTACCTGAAAAGGATTTACTAAAAATGCCATATATTATGCTTTTGTACCTATTAAAGTTACTTTTAAACCTTTCTCAGTTCCACCACCTGAAACTGCATCTATATCTATTGTTATCTCTGCATCATCAGCTAAAGCAGTATCACTAATTACTGCTGCCGTAGCTGCCGTAGTGCTTGTCTTTTCCGTTGAGTCTATAGTTAGCTTAGTCGATAAAATCGTAGTTCCTGACTCATTGATATCTATTGTTGTTGTACCACTAGTACTGCCTGCCGTTGTTAAGCTTGCCCTTACTGCTGAAAGAGTAAAAGCATAAGGCATCCTAAAAGTCATCTTTGCCGTTCCCGTTGTTAGTGCCGTAGTTTCATCTGATGCTGCCAATATTATGCTCTCTGTTTGGCTTGAAGCAAGTGTAATATTATCACCACTAGGAGTTATAGTCATCCCTGTGCCTGCTACTAAAGTAACATCATCATCACCACTTCCTGAACCGCCTGCCGTTAGTCTTATTATGGCATCATCACCACTATCAACTGCGCTAATGGTATATGTCGTATTTGTGTTAGCATCTGTTACCTGATTCCATGCCGTATTAAAATAGTAAACGCTATCATCACTTAAATCTACAACCCTCATTCCATCAACTGCCGTAATGCCAACCCAACTAGAGCCGTTATATTCTACTATCTCATGTTGTGCAGGTGAATCCCACCCTGCATTAAAACTTGACCCCGTTAATATGTATCGATGTCCTGTTGACTCTGTAGGTGGTGCGCTTGCCCCTGTTACAACTCCAAGTACAGGCTCTAGCCAATATTCAGCAAGCCACTCACTTGAGCCATCTTGATTCTTTTTTAGATAGGTGTTGTTTGATGCCGTTGTAAACCCCTTTGCCTCATGCAATTGGTCTTCAGGCAAATCCTTATGCAAATTTTTGATGGTGATTCCCATAATATATTATATTTTTATTAATATGTTAATGATTAATATGTTTTTATTCTTTTTTATCTTTGTTAAATAATTTCTTTAAACCTATAGCTAATGTAACTAGAAGAACGGCACAATAAACGTAGTCATTCATTACGTTTACATCTACTTTATCCAATATCTGTACTGCGGTACTCCCTGCAACTCCTCCCTGAAATGTCATGTCTTCTAGTGTCATAATTTAATAGGTTATAATTCCATACTTTGCCTGATAGTTATCCTTTCTATCATATAAAGGAAATTTAGAACTATCATCTTCTTGTTGTTTTTTAATATAATAAATCAACTCAGCCCTTAAATCATCAGCATGAGCCAATATCTGATTCCTTAGTGCAGCATAATCTTCTCGGCTTGATGGGTTTGTAAACTCTTGGTCAAGGGTTACTATACCTGAGCTTGTGATGTTGCTTCTGATAGAGGGAAAACACTCATAAACGACATAATGTGCTAACATAGGCTTAATATAATCGTCTAGCAAAGTAGTATTATCACTTGTTAAAGTGCTTGGTGTAGCATCATTCTGGGTGTATAACTCTATGTAAAAGTCTTCACCTAGTAAATCCCTCAAATACTTCCTTTGAACCATTAATATTTTATTATTTATTAATGCCTCATCAAAGTCTTCATTCGGTATTACCTCAGACCTTACTTGTCCTGCCGTCATGAATTTACCCTCAGCCATTAGTCTTTTGCGTTTGCATAAACGTTTATTGTTCCTGTTGTGTTTGACCCTGCTTCATATCTTACCCTGAACATATGAGCCGTAAACTCAGCATCACTTAATATTTCACTCCCTGATGCCGTTGCTAAGGTATAAGTTTGTGAGTCCTCCCAATTAGTGCCATCAATAGTCCATTGTGTTTTAATAACACCATCCGTTGCATCTAAGCCACTCCATACCACCTGAACAGCAACGTGAGTATATGTGCTGATGTTGTCAGTCATTGAAAAGTTTGCTGTAGTATCTGCGCTTGCATTTGTTGTAATCTGGTCTTTATATGCCTGATTGCCCATAAAACCTGCCTGCTCTGCCATTATAATTGATTTTGTTTAGTTTGTAATACGTCTTGATTCTCTAAAGGTTGTAAACCAAGAAGCTGTCTTTGTTCATTAATTGTCATCACTTCAGATGGTTGAATAAGTGAAGTAACGCTTACAGGAGATGATGTATGAACATCTAACTTCACATCAAAGCCTGCTTCTTTAATAAGAGTGTTGAAAACTCTTAATAATTTGTCTTTATATGGTCTTATAACTGTATTATTGATTATCTCAAATTCAGTCTGTATTTGTTGAACACTTCCTAACTTTCCTGCCGTTTGGATGCCTGCAAGTGATGGCGTAAACCTATGTGCCGTTATTATGTTTTGTACTGCTAAGTCATGAAGCTTTTGAAAATCTCCATCTTTGATATTGTCTAATATTTGTATGCTTGACTTCTGTTCCTGACTATCCAACATTTGAAAAAGTATCTTAGAATTATTGCCCTCACCTGTGAACTTTTCGACTATCTTGTCCAAGTATTGCTGCGCAGTCATGCCCTCAGGTGGTTCAGTACCGAATAGGTCTATTATGGCACTCGGCATGAAGCCATTTTTGAACTTGTCGATGTTGAATTTAGGTATGTAATACTCAATGTCTACCCATAAGCCTGCTGAATAGTGGTCAGGAATGCCGTAATATCTCATCTCAGGGCTGTATTCCTTACAATAGTAAATACTATTACTCTCTTTTGAGCCATATCTATATGATGGCACTATAGTAATTTTTTCTTCTGTGCCTGCTCTTGTATTCTTTTTAATTTTTGACCAATCAGGGCTAACATAAACATTATTAATCCTGTTATCTTGGTCTGCTTTTTCAAGCCTCACAGTTGTGATGTCTTTATGAAAGATAAACTGTTGTCCACCACTTCTAACCACCTCAACGGCAAAGTTGCCTGTAGTGATTAAATCTCTAGCACATTTAGTATAAACGTCTATAAGGCTTTCATCATGATTGTTTACTGAACTTAGATAGTCAGACAGGTTCTTTTCTTTCTCTATTTCGACTGTTTCAGCCCCTCTGTGAGCATTAAATCCCTGACCGACTACATAACCCACCTTAGACTCTATTAGTGCGTTGTGAGTAGAACTTCTCTTTGCCCTCTTTGCGCAGTCATTAGGGAATGTGTTGTTATCATCTTTAAAGAACGGCACCCATTTCCCTCTGAAGTCTTTTCTCTTGTCTGTTTCTACGGGTAATTTAGGTTGCTGAACTGCCAGACCTACTGCGTTAATACGTTTTTTTCCTCTTGTTGCCATATCTATAAAAAAAGCCTAAAAAGGACATAGTGCCCCTTTTAAGCCATTTAATTATTACTGCTGAAAGTCACTAGCGTCAGTAACATCTCCCGTATACTCCCTAAAGAGTTCGGCTGAAATACCTGCGCCTTTTACAACGTAATGATTGCTATCCTGTAAACCTGCTCCGATTACTTGGTCGACTGTCATGTTCAATCCTGCTTTATCCTCAAGAACTGAATCCCATCCAATTACAAAATAGTGGTCATTATAATCCTCCACAACGATAACCGCTTTACAAAGGTCAACAAATTCTTGTAAACTTGCAGCCTTTTCTTTTGTCATCTTTGGAATAGTAAACTCAATGCTATGATTAATTACACTAGAGCCATTCTCCTTAGAACCCTCTGAAGATACGCTAAACGTAAAATCTTCATATTGTATCTTGTAAAATGTTCCTGATGTAACAACAACTGCATTAAATTCATGACCTGAA
>CETG01190970.1_pt1 | contig 20940 bp, 20 predicted proteins | sample 361471 | NCBI WGS metagenome assembly CETG01 (sample SAMEA2622696, study PRJEB7988) | marine metagenome | isolation source: saline water (ENVO:00002010), including | reverse complement strand
ATTGTGCCTTCAATATTTAAGCTTCCAGCAGATACTTCCACGCTTGGTTTCGCTGCTAAAGGTAATGGCTCCCCAGTAATACTTGAAATATCAATAATAGAATTACCTTCTATTACTACTCCATCAACTGGGATACGATCTCCAGCTAATAGTTGAAGCTTTTCCCCTGGTTTAAGTGCTCCAACTCTTATTTCTCGGATTTCATTATCCTCGCAGACTAATCTTGCTATCTCTGGTTGAAGCTTACTAAGCTGCTTGATTGCTTTTCCAGTTTTTAATCGAGCTCGCTCTTCTAAGAATCGTCCTAATAAAACAAAGCCAAGAAGCATAACTGGCTCATTGAAGAAGCAAGGCCATCCGACGTTTGGCCATATAAATGAAACTATGCTTGTGATGTAGGCACTACAAACACCTAGGCCTACCAGGGTGTCCATATTTGGTGTCAGCCCAATAGCCGCTTTTGCACCACCTTTTAGAATTGACCTTCCTGGGCCAATTAATGCATAAGTGGCTAAAGCAGCATGAAACTTTAATTCCCCTAGGAAAGGACTTGTGAAGACTTCTCTTTCAGCAAGATGCCCTAATACAGATAAAACCAGCAAGAGAATTGAAATTATTAATTGTCTCCACTGCTTCCACCATTCTTTTATTTCGTTGCGATCGGCTTGACTTTGTTCTTCAAGAAAAACATCTACTTTCTCTGATGCTGGAAACCCTCTTTTTGTCAGAGCTGCCAGTATGGGCTCGATCGTTTGATTTGGATCGTTTAAATCAACCCATGCAGTTCTTGAAACAAGATTAACGCTGGCGTTTTTAACATTATCTTGAGCTAATAACGTTTTCTCAACAGAACTTACGCAACCACCGCATTTCATTCCTTCAATATCTATGAGGTATGAGCTTTTTAATGAAATGGGTGGCTGATTGCTCAACGCTTTAGCATATGGGATCATAGATTAGTCAAAATCTAAAGAAATGGCTGGGCGCAAAATTTCATGAACTTCTTTCTGCAAAATTGCTTTTATTAAGGCAGGATAGATAAATACTATTTGTTCAATTATTTGTGCCAAGAAGTCAAAACAAAGACAATTTTCTTGATAAGGCTTTTACGGTCATGGCAGAAATGATCGTTAAGGCGATGCCCATTGCATCTAAAGAAAAAAAAGCCTATCTATATTATCGTGATGGCCTTGCTGCACAAAATGATGGAGACTATTCAGAAGCTCTTGATAATTATCAGGAGAGTCTAAAACTAGAGGATAATCCTGTTGATAGGGGAGAAACTTTAAAAAATATGGCAATTATCTATATGAGTAATGGAGACGAGGAACGCGCTTTAATTACTTATCAAAAAGCATTAGATCAGAACCCCAAACAACCATCTTGTTTGAAAAATATGGGTTTAATATATGAGAAAAGAGGCCGAATTGCTGAGCAAGAGGGTAATGAGGATGAAAGTGATAGATGGTTTGAAAAGGCTGCTGAGGTCTGGACAAAAGCTGTCAGGCTTTATCCTGGCGGATATCTTGAAATAGAGAATTGGCTTAAAACTACGGGGAGAAATAAGATTGATGTTTACTTTTAGCTATGAATTAATTCATAGCTTTCTGGTCTTACAGTCAAAACCAAGTAATAAAGCCTCATTTAGAGTTGAAGCTTGTAATATTTCTATATTTCTTTCTTTGGCCACACTATTTAAACCACTTGATATAGGAACTATTGCTCTATTAAATCCAAGCCTTGAGGCTTCACAAATTCTTTGAGATATCTGTCTTACGGTTCTTAATTGTCCTCCAAGGCCAAGTTCGCCAATTAAAACCGTCCCAATAGGTAATGATATGTCTTTATAACTAGATATAATTGCAGCAGCAATTCCAAGGTCTGCTGCAGGTTCTTCTACATTTAGACCACCAGCAACAGCCAAATAGCAATCATGCCTTGATAAAGCTAAGTTCATTTTTTTTTCTAAAACAGCAAGAATTTGATGCAATCTATTTGTTTCAATACCAGTGGCAGTTCTTCTAGGGCTTGCATAGGTGGTTGTATTTACTAATGCTTGAATTTCTATTGCTATTGATCTAGTACCTTCATAAGCAACTATTGTTGCTACTCCAGGAGATTCATCTCTACTTAGAAATATTTCACTTGGATTATTTACTTCAATTAATCCTTTTGCTTGCATCTCAAAAACACCAAGTTCATGAGTTGCTCCATAACGATTTTTAACTGCTCTAAGTAATCTGTGGCTTGCAAATCTATCTCCTTCAAAAGTCAGCACAGCATCAACAAGGTGTTCAAGAACTTTTGGGCCAGCAAGAATCCCCTCTTTAGTAACATGACCAACTAAAACAATTGCAGTATTTTGATTTTTAGCTATTTTTTGAAGGACAGCAGAGCATTCTCTTACCTGAGATACTGAGCCAGGAGCACTTGTAAGGTTTGTGTCATTGAGGGCCTGAATACTATCAATTATTGCAATATCTGGCTTCAAGTTTTTGATTTCATCCTCAATAACTTCAAGATCTGTTTCTGCTAGCAGATTCAATTTAGATTCTTTCATCTCTAATCTCTCCCATCGGAGCCTGACTTGTTGTGCGGACTCTTCAGCGCTGATATATAAAACTGATTCAGTGTTCGCCATCCTTGTAGCACTCTGTAATAGGAGCGTACTTTTCCCTATACCTGGCTCACCTCCAACCAAAACAATTGAGCCTGGGACTAGTCCTCCACCAAGAACTCGATCAAATTCTTCAAATTTACTTTTTAGTCGATTAACAACTTCTTCATTAACAGAGTCAATTCTTTCTGAGCGTTGAATAGATCCTTTTATTGATGAAAATTCCTTTTTATCATTTCCTCTAGAACCCTTTCTGTATATGACTTCTTCAACGATTGAATTCCATTCTCCACAGCTAGAACAACGACCAAAAAACTGCCTGGTTTGAGCACCGCAGCTTTGACATATATAAATTGAATTGATACGAGCCACGTAGATTGAATACTGACTTTGCTTGAATAGGCATTAATCTTTGAGTAACTGAGTGTTTCTCTAAGATCAATTCCTATCAGCCGCTGAAAAAAGGAACAACATGACTGCCAACAGTCAATCAAAGGAAACCATCCTCGTGGCTGACGATGAAGCCAGCATTAGGCGAATTTTAGAAACCCGCCTATCAATGATTGGCTATCAAGTTGTCACTGCATGTGATGGTAACGAGGCGTTAGACCTCTTCAACAAGTATGAACCCGATTTGGTGGTTCTTGATGTAATGATGCCAAAACTCGATGGTTATGGTGTTTGTCAGGAATTACGGAAAGATTCGGATGTTCCCATAGTTATGCTTACTGCACTTGGAGACGTAGCAGACCGAATCACTGGTCTAGAATTAGGTGCTGATGATTATGTCGTTAAGCCTTTTAGTCCTAAAGAATTAGAAGCCCGAATCAGATGCGTTTTGAGAAGAGTTGAAAAAGAACATATTGCAGGTATACCTAACTCAGGGGTAATCAAAGTAACCAATCTGAAAATAGATACTAATAAAAGGCAAGTATTTCGATCAGACGAACGTATTCGTTTAACTGGTATGGAGTTTAGTTTACTTGAGTTGCTTGTAAGCCGTTCTGGAGAACCATTCAGTCGAGGTGAGATACTAAAGGAAGTATGGGGCTATACGCCTGAGAGACATGTAGATACAAGAGTGGTTGACGTCCACATCTCAAGATTACGATCAAAACTTGAAGATGATCCTGCAAACCCTGAGCTAATTCTCACGGCAAGGGGGACAGGTTATTTGTTCCAGCGCATAGTTGATTCCATTGCCCCAGAAGGACTTTGAAAAAAATTCGGCAGAGTTGTCGAAAGGTAAATCTTCCCGATCAAAGGCTATTAGGCGTTTGGTTATTTGGTATCGCAGAAAATCTCCAGTAACTACCCTTGTTGACACTGCAACTAACTCAGCATCAGCTGCAAGTAGTGTTGCTGGCTCGGTTGTATCTAATGCTGGCTCTATGGCTGGCAATGTAGCTGGAAGCGTTCTCCAGCCGCTTGTATTTGATCCATTAAGGCGTTTGCAAGGTGGTGGCGAGAAGAACTCAATAGCAAATAAGGATAGGTTGTGGATCGCTGTAGATGGGATGGGAGGAGATAATGCACCTGGTCAAATACTGGATGGGTGTTTACAAGCAATTGAGAGACTTCCCATAAAAATAAAATTTGTGGGAGAAGTAGAAAAAGTTTTATCCGTGGCAAAACACAGTGGGTTAGAAATTGCGCTTGAAGAATCAATTCAGGCAGGATTCATTGACCTAATTGGAAGCGGACCATCCGTAGGTATGGACGAAGAGGCAACAGTGGTTAGGAAAAAAAAAGATTCCAGCATAAACGTTGCGATGAATCTTGTTAAAAAGGGTGAGGCTCTTGCTGCTTACTCAGCAGGGAACTCTGGAGCAATGATGGCTTCAGCAATTTTTCGCTTAGGACGTTTATCAGGAATTGATCGTCCAGCAATAGGTGCTTTATTCCCAACAAAAGACCCTACTCAACCTGTTTTAGTTTTAGATGTCGGTGCAAATATGGATTGCAAGCCAACCTATCTTCACCAATTTGCACTTCTAGGAAATATTTATTCAAGAGATGTTCTACAAGTCGAGAAACCTAGAATTGGTCTTGTAAATATTGGAGAAGAATCTTGTAAAGGGAATGACTTATCCATCCAAACTTATAACTTACTGAAGTCTGAGGATCGTATTTATTTTTCTGGAAATTGTGAAGGAAGAGATGTTTTATCAGGTGAATTTGATGTAGTTGTTTGTGATGGTTTTACCGGTAATGTTTTGTTGAAATTTTTAGAATCCGTTGGCAGTGTTCTTTTGGATGTTCTTCGAGCAGAGTTGCCCAGAGGAAGGAGGGGAAAGGTGGGTTCTGCTTTTTTAAGAAGTAATTTAAAAAGGATTAAAAAGAGACTGGATCATGCAGAACATGGGGGCGCTCTTTTACTTGGTGTGAATGGAATATGTGTGATTGGACATGGAAGTAGTAAAGCTCTTTCAGTCGTAAGCGCGCTAAGGCTTGCTCATTCAGCTGCAAGCCATGGCGTCATGGATGATTTGGCAAAGCTCCAATCAACTTCAACTACTACAATTTGAATTCCTGAGTTAAACAGTGTGTTTGACTTAAATAAAGGATTGTTTTCTTTGGTTAGTTCACAAGTTACTTCTGCAGGTGTCTCTTTTGTGGGTTGTGGGAGTGCTACTCCAACTCAGAGGATTACCAATGAAATGCTTGGTCAGAAAGTTGACACTAGCGATGCATGGATAAGGTCAAGAACTGGTATTGAGGAGAGGAGAGTATTAGCAGGAAATGAAACCTTGACTGATTTGGGAGCTAAAGCTGCATTAAAAGCTCTAGAGATGGCTGATTGGCCTCCTGAGAGCTTGGATTTGGTTTTGCTTGCAACTTCTACTCCGGATGATCTTTTTGGTTCTGCACCAAAAATCCAGGCAAAAATTGGTGCATTAAATGCAGCTGCTTTTGATTTAACAGCAGCATGTAGCGGGTTTCTTTTTGCTTTGGTAACTGCATCGCAGTTTTTGCAAAATAGATCAATGCAAAGAATTGTGGTAATTGGCGCTGATCAACTTTCAAGGTGGGTTGATTGGGATGACCGGAGAAGTTGTGTCTTGTTTGGAGATGCGGCGGGTGCAGTTGCGTTAGAGGGAGTATCAAGTAATGAGAACGGTTTTATTGGTTTTAAAATTAAATCTCAAGGTGAGAAAGGTGATTGTTTGAATATATTGAATAAACAACAATCAAAAACTTTATTAGAGGAAATCACTTATTCCAAAGGGATGTTCACCTCCCTTGAAATGAATGGCCAAGAGGTTTACAAATTTGCTGTTCGAGAGGTTCCTTCCATATTAGATGAGCTACTAAGTAGCTATAAAATCTCTCCTCAAAACTTAGATTGGCTTTTATTACATCAAGCAAATCAAAGAATTCTTGATGCTGTTTCAGATAGATTTTCTATCCCAAAAGTTAAAGTTCTTTCAAATTTATCTAAATACGGTAATACGAATGCAGCAACAATTCCTTTAATGCTTGATGAGGCTGTAAGAGATAATCGTATTAAGAATGGTCATCTAATTGCCTCAAGCGGGTTTGGTGCTGGATTAAGTTGGGGAAGTGCATTATTTAAATGGCATGGTAAAAATTAGTAGCTCTTATTTAATTAGAGAAAATTCATGACTATTGCTTGGGTATTCCCTGGTCAAGGTTCCCAAAAGCTTGGAATGGCTGAATCTTTGCTCACTTTAGAGGGAGCAAAAGAGCGATTTCAATATGCTTCAGATTTACTTGAGAGAGATCTTTTGGCAATTTGTCAATCTGGAGAAAAGTCTAAAACTTTGATTTCAGATTTGAACGATACGAGAAATACTCAACCTGCATTATTTGTTGTCGAATCATTAATTATTGATGCAATGAGACTCCAAGGAAGGAGGCCTTCTCTTCTTGCTGGGCATAGTTTGGGGGAGTTTTCTGCTCTTTATGCTGGTGAGGTAATAAATGCAGAAAGTGCATTGAAGTTATTGAAAATTCGATCTGAGTTGATGGCTGCTTCTGATGGTGGTGCCATGACAGCAGTATTGGGATTTGAGAGATTAGAACTTGAAGAGTTAGTAAAAAATACTGATGGCGTAGTAATAGCTAACGATAATAGTACTTCTCAAGTTGTCCTCTCTGGTCGTCCAGAGTCTGTAAATCAAGTGGTGGATTCTTTGAGATGCAAAAGAGCGGTACCTTTGAAAGTTTCTGGCGCGTTTCACTCTCCATTTATGAAAGATGCAGCTAGAAAATTTTCATTAGAGTTGGATAAAGTATCTTTTAGTAATGCAACTATTCCAATCCTAAGCAATTCTGATCCGACACCTTCAATAGATTCAAATATGCTAAAAATAAAATTGAAAGATCAAATGATTAATGGCGTTAGATGGCGCGAGACTATGGATCTTTTTGTCGAAAATGGCATTAGTACTTTTGTTGAAATAGGTCCAGGTAATGTTTTATCCGGGCTTGCTAAACGTTGCATGAAGGGAGTCACGATAAGTGGTATTTCTAATTCAGAGGACTTGGGATATTGAATATGTCTGATATATCCTCCTGTAATTCTAATGATAGCAAAGATATTCGCGTCCCAAAGTCGAGTTTTGTATATAATTTTGTTAGCTTTATAATAGTATTTCCAATATTTAAAATACTTTTAAGAGGTACTGTTATAGGCAAAGAAAATGTACCTAAAAATATACCGATTATTGTTGTTTCCAACCATGGATCTCATTTTGATCCGCCAATAATTGGACATGCATTGGGAAGACCAGTAGCTTTTATGGCTAAAGCTGAACTTTTTAAAATTCCTTTCATTGGTTTTTTGATAAGAAAATGTGGAGCTTATCCTGTTAGAAGGGGAGCAAGTGATAGAGAAGCTATAAAAAGCGCCTTGCTTAGGCTCCAAGAGGGTTGGGCTACAGGCATATTCCTTGATGGGACCAGACAAGATAATGGCCTGGTAAACAATCCTATGCAAGGAGCTGCATTCCTCTCAGCTAGAACAGGAATCCCTCTTCTTCCTATTGCCATCATTAATACCCATAGAGCTCTGCCAGTTGGTGCATTTATACCTAGGTTGATTCCTGTCCAAATGAAGATTGGGAAACTTATTCCGGCGCCTTGCTCAAAAAAAAGGTTTGATTTAGAGAATAAGACAAAAGAGGTTCAGGAAAATATTAATTTGATGATTAATGAAGCATAATAAAATTGTCATTATTTATATGTAAGATTTCAATATTTTTGGAGATTTGTGTCTATAAATGATTTTGGATCTTTACCGGTGATAATCCAGTTAATTGCTCTAATTACATCGAAAATATACTTTTTTGTCGATTCCTTCTCGCAGCTTGGCCTACAGTCTACCGGTAGACTGGTTAGTTTAATTCCTCTGCTACCTGCAATCAAATGACCTATTGACATTGCTCTATTAACATGGTCCTCGCTTGTAACTACGATCGTATGATCAATTTTATTATTTTTTAGTTCGTCAACAATACTTGTGAAGTTAGAGAATGTATCTTGTGGACGATAATCAAGTATTGCAAGATTAGGATTTAAGCCTTCTTTATTTATTAGCCAATTAGCATATTCAGGGTTACTGCCCCCACTAAAAACAATTGGAATATTTAGACTTTTCGCAATTTTAATTCCAATATACTCTCTGTTTATATCTCCCCCAAGAACTAAAACCAATTGAGGTGCTTTATTATTCAAAAATGCTTTTTTATATTGCGAAAGGGGACTGGAAAATATGTACCAAATCAATAAGAGAAGAGATCCTGTTATCCCTAGGCGAATTACTTTCATGGATTACTATCTACTGGTGAAGTTGGATAAATTGGTACAATATTTTTCCAAGGACTTGCTTTTCTTATAAGATGATTGTTAAAGCAAATATTTAAAAGTTCTAAAATATCTTTCTCTACATCTTCATCTGCTTCAATAGCGGGTTTGAGAATAACTGTTTTTGGGTATAATTTTGGTATTTTAATCTCATTAATATTTAGGCAATTTTCATTTGAGTTTAAAATGATTGAATATTTACCTGCGACTATTCCTCTTCTTGGAAGTTCATTTATGATCCAAAAAGGTTGATTTGAATGCTGATTAAATAGCCTTGCATTTAATCTTGGGACCATCAATTTGAAACTACTTTCTCCATCAAGCTCGCAATTCAATTGTTGAGAGAGAGTTCTAGCAGTGATAACAGCTAATCTTGTGCTAGTAAACCCACCTGGTCCTGTAGCAACAGCTATTCTGATTATTCTACTCCAATCTTTTGATGGGAGAACTTCTTGAATACAAGTAAAAATTACATTAGATAATTTTCTTCCTACTTTAAAAGTTGCGCTAGAAATATTTTCAGATGTTTTGTTGCAGTCTCTAGTTGCGACGCCAAAAACATTTGATGAACTGTGTAATGCAAGAATTAGAGATTTGTCTTTTTTGATTTTTTGATTTCTAGCCTTTCTATTCATCTAGGGATTGCTTTACCAGGGCATAGCCTTATCCATTTTCCATGATCTTCTACGAAACTCTCACATTCTCTTACGTCCCACTCAATTCCAATATCACCATGTTGCATCTCAGTGACGCTTATGTGAATCTTGGGTTCAATGGGTTCTAGATCAGGATCTGGGTTGAGGTGCTCAACCTTATGCTGTTTTTCAACTGCGTGATATGCCATACATCTATCTACCCAACGGCAGTTAATGCAAATGCACATTTCCCCTCCGTTCGAAGATCCTTCTATTCTGAATGATAATGATGCCTTTTTGGCAAAAAAGCTATGGAGAAAATTAAAACCAGAACAATGGCCTTTTGCTTTTGCTGATTTTCCCGAGGGTTCCGTCCTTGTTGGTGGTGCAATTAGAGATGCTTTACTTGCCCATACCACAAATAGGTTGGATTTTGATCTTGTTGTTCCAAGTCAGGCAATAGTACTTGCTAAGCGACTTTCAAAAAAATTTAATGGCAAATTAATTGTTCTTGATGAAAAAAGAGATATCGCTCGATTGATTTTTCATGGTTTGACATTTGATATTGCAAGTCAGATTGGTAGTGATATTAGTGAGGATTTGAGAAGAAGAGATTTTACAGTTAATGCTATAGCCCTAAGTATTTGTAAAGCCCCTAAAATTCTTGATCCAACAGGAGGAATAAAAGACTTAAATAAAAAAAGGTTGGTTGCAATTTGCGAAAAGAACTTTTTGGATGACCCGTTGAGATTATTAAGAGGATTTAGGTTGATGGCTGAACTGGATCTTTTTTTAGATGACCAAACAAAAACTTTTATAAACATTCATGCCAATTTACTTCCTTCTGTAGCTCCCGAACGGATCCAATCTGAGATCAAATGCTTGGTAAGAGGAAGGAATGCTGAAAGAGCAATATCTTTTGTTCAGCAATCAAAAATACTTCAGCCCTGGGCGAATAAAAATGAAATTTCTTGTAATAAATTCCATTCTTTGGAAGAAGTCAAATCTCTACAAATTGATAAACCTGTAGATATTTTAGAGATCTCAAGATTAACATATCTATTAAGTGATTATGGCATGGCTGAATTAAAGTTTAGTAGAAAATATTCTAGGCGTTGTTCTTTACTAAGAAGATGGCAGAAAGTAATTATAAACTATGGTTTATCCTCTTTGTCAGAATTTGACCGAGTTAAATTGCATCAGGATCTTGAATTAGATTTGCCAGCATTAATTCTCAATTTGCCTTTGGAGGATCAGAGTATTTGGATTAAAAGATGGAAAAATAAAAATGATCCCCTATTTCATCCTTCTAGTCCTTTAACAGGACACACACTTAAAGAGTCACTTGGTCTCAAAGATGGTCCAGAATTAGGTAGCATAATTAGGGATTTATGTATTGAGAGAGCCTTCGGAAGGCTACAAAACAGTGATGAAGCTCTTGAAATGGTACGTAAATGGTTGGTCGATAAAAAGACCTTTTTGTGATTAACTCATTGTAGTGAAAACTTTGATCGTACTGATCTAACTTTTTCTTACATCTCCACGCCCGCGTCTTTTTATGAGCATTCGTCTTTACGTAGGAAATTTGCCCAAGACTTTCGAAAACAAAGAGCTTGATTCTCTTTTTGCAACTGTCACTGAAGGGGTTAGATTCAAAGCGGTCTTTGATAGAGAGACTGGCGGTTGTAGGGGGTTTGGCTTCGCAAATGTAGCTGATGAGAAAGTTGCGAATGCAATTATTGAGCAGCTAAATGGTAAAGAATTTGGTGGAAATAAGCTTCGAGTTGAGCGTTCTGAGAGAAAAGATTCTAATGGGGGCGGACGCAGGAATTCAAATAATTCCGGTTCAAATAATGGTCCTCAGAAACGTAAAGAGACTAAGAAAGTTGTTCATAGTGATGCCCCTCAAACTGAGGCCCCTGATCCAAGATGGGCAGGAGAACTAGCAAAACTTAAGGACTTACTTGCTAATCAAAAAACAGTAGTTTAATTAATCAATACTTTTCTATTATTTATTTGGATTGAGATATAAAAAATGAAATAGGTAAGTCCTTGATTTTGCCCCATTGAGAAACATAAGCTCGATTATTGAATACGTCATAATCGAGTTTTTCAATTGAGTCCAGAATGCCTCGGTATAATCTTAAAGACGCCCATACTGGCCATCTGGCATCTGGAGAAAGTAATCTAACTCCATATTCAGATTTTGCGAACCATTCTCTTGCTCTTGTTAATTGAAATGACATTAGGTTTTTCCATTGATCATTGATAACGCCGTTTAACAGATCATCTTCTGAATAATTAAATGCTTTTAAATCTTCTAGAGGCAAGTAGATCCTTCCTCTCTCTCTGTCCTCGCCTACATCTCGGAGTATATTTGTTAGTTGATTTGCAATGCCCAGTGCAACTGCCGCTTCAGAGGTGTCAGGAGGATTCCTAAAATTAGATTTTTCTACACCCATTACTCCTTGAGTCATTAGACCAACTGTTCCAGCAACTCTGTAGCAATAAAGTTCAAGATCTTTAAAAGTCTTATATCTAGTTAATTTTAGATCCATTCTTTGTCCATCAATCATGTCAAGGTAAGGTTGAATTGATTGTGGGAATCTTTCTATGGTGTCTACTAAGGCGGCTTCCATAGCATTTTCTACTCTTCCAGAGAATATTGCTCTTGTTCTCTCTTCCCAGTTGTCAAGACGATCTGAAAGCTCCTTAATTGGCCTTTTCATTGCCTCAGGGCTATCCATTAATTCGTCTGTTCTTCTACACCAGACATAAATTGCCCATATTGCTCTTCTTTTTACTTTAGGCATAAGTAGTGTTCCTAGATAAAAGGTTTTTGCCCACCTTGCAGTTTCTTGTCGACATTCTTCATAGGCACTTTCTAGGCTTAGACGCCTCTTGCTTATTGAAAAATAGTGCGTTTTACCTATTGACATCACTTCTATTTCCTAGGTTCATGCGCTTTTTTATTGCTTGTTAATCTGTCCGTAGACTTGTTGATTACATTGGCACAAAGCTTTCCACTCAAGACAGCTCCTTCCATTGAGGCTAGATATTTTTGCATTGTGTAGTCACCAGTTAGAAAAAAGTTAGTAATAGGAGTTTCTTGTGAGGGGCGCATTGCTTGGCAGCCTGGTACGGCTTTGTATACAGACAAAGGAGTTTTTACAACTTGAAACTTTCTTATTTTTGCTGAATCATCTCCCGTAAAGTGTATAGGAAAAAGTTTTTTTAATTCTCCCATTGTTGCTTCAATTATTTCTTCATCGCTTCTATTAATCCAGTCTTTTGCTGGGGCAAAAACTAATTCAAGCATTGATCTATTTGGATCTTCGTACTCTTTGCAAGTTATACTCATATCTGCATAAACGCTAAGAAGCTTAGATCGGCTAAATAATAAGTGATCTATATCGGTAAGTTTCTTGTCGAACCAAATATGAATGTTAATCACTGGAACTCCTTTAAGACCTTGTAACTTTCTAAAGACCTCTAATCCCTTCCACTGCTTAGGAATTAGTGATTTAAAAATGTCAACAGGCATTGCACTTACGTATGCATCTGCTGTAATTTCTTTTGTTTCGGATTCAGCTTTAATTTTAAAACTTCTTATACTGCAGTCTTCATTGAGGATAATTTCTTTTAATGGATGATTCATATGGACTTCTCCTCCTCTTTCTTCAATATGTTTGACAATAGGTTCACATAATCGCTCAGGAGGAGCTCCATCCAAAAAAGCCATTTTTGAACCATTTTTTTCTTGTAGGAATCTATTTAGAGCTGTTAAAAGAACCGTTGAAGATATTTCATCTGGATTAATAAAATTAAGAGCTTTACTCATAGCGATAAAAACTTCATCATTAACTCTATCTGGAATGTTCTGTTCCTTAAGCCATTCTGACCATGACTTCGAGTCACACTCTTCTACATACCCTTGTCCTCTTAACATGGCAGGAACTAATCCAATGCCAAAAGAAATTTTCTCAGGCCAAGTCAGCATGTCGTTGTTATTCAAGATCGCGGCTACTCCATTAAATGGAGCAGGCATATCTGGAAAATCAAAACGGCTATAACTTCCGGGTTCGTCTGGCTGGTTGAAAATCATGGAATGACTTTTCCATTGCAAACGATTTTCAATATCGAGCTCTTTGAAAAGTTGAAGCATATTTGGATAGGCACCAAAAAAAATGTGGAGACCTGTTTCATACCAATCGCCATCTTGATCTTTCCATGCTGCTACTTTGCCTCCAAGGACATCCCTTGCTTCAAAAACTATTGGCTGATGGCCAGCGTCTGAAAGGTATTTGGCGCATGTTAGGCCTGCTAACCCTGCTCCTGCTATTGCAATCCGCATCTTTTTTAAATAAGAGAATTCAATTTTAATGAACTTTTGCCTCCCATTATTCCCTTTGATTATTTAATCTATGGAAAATTGTTTGATAGACAATCAGTTGGGATGACAGAGACGCTCCTAAAGTGCACCACAAGACACATTAGACTCTTCACGGCAAAAGTAGAGGGCAATGATCTAGTGCCTGCTCCAGACCACCTTACCTTGGATATCGATCCTGATAATGAGTTCATTTGGACTGATGAACTAATCCAAGAAGTTCATAAAAGATTTAAGGATTTAGTTAATACATATTCTGGGAAAGATTTAAGTGATTACAATTTACGCAAAATCGGATCTGATTTGGAAGGATATATTCGAGAATTGCTTCAATCAGGGAGATTAAATTACAACCCTGATAGTAGGGTCATGAACTATTCCATGGGATTGCCAAGAAAAGAGGACTTGTTGTGAGCTATCGCGACAGACCTCGTAGAGGAGTAGGCTCCGGGCCAAGTCCCAGATCCAATTCATCTAGGTATCTACCTCCCCGAGCTGGAGGGGGAAGATCAGATAATTATGGAAGAAATTCTCCAGGACTAGGACCTAACTCTTCAGGTGAACCCATAAAGCTAAATACAGGTACTATCGCAGTACTTGCAGGAGTTCTTATTGTTGGAGTAGGTATAGGTAGTGCTGTAACAAGCACTACTCAAGGGGGGCAGGGAAACATAGCAAGTCAGCAACAACTTGATATGGCAGTACCTGATCCAGAGTTTTGTAGGCAATGGGGAGCTAGTGCTTTCGTTATCGATGTGGAGATGTATACGACTCTTAACCCTTCAACTAGTTTTGTTACTCAGCCAGCTTTGCAGCCAGGTTGTGTTATTCGTCGTGAGAATTGGTCTGTTCTTCAAAAACAGGGAGCTATTAGCAATGAGGATGTAAGAGAGTGCAAGCAAAGGATGAATACGTTTGCTTACATTGGATCTATTAGAGATAATCCAGTTGTTAGATGTGTTTATCAAGCAGATGTAAATGAAAATAAATTCATTACAAAAGGTTCTGCAGAAGATGCAGTAGGTGTTAATCAAGAAGCAATTCAATTTTAGGCAATTAGTTTAATTCTTAAAACTTTTAATCCCTTATTTTGCTTAATGGACTATCTTTGCTCGCAAAGATAGGAAGGATATCTTTTCTGAAAGACTCTGCAGCTTTTGAACAATATCTTGCAGGATTACTTATCAATTTTAATTGGCGACAAACTTCTAGATCAATAACATAAGGTTTATGAATAGCATTAGCAGAAAGCTCTCTCTCAATTGATACTACAGGTAAGAATGCTGCTCCTAGACCTGATTGGACAGCATTTTTTATTGATTCTAGTGAATTTAATTCCATTTCTATGCTAAGTCTATCTACATCTAAGCCTGAGCTAGACAAAAGTTCATCTAATACTTTTCTAGTAGTAGATTGAGCATCTAAGCTAATAAAATTAAGGGCATAAAGATCTTCCTTCTTTAACTCTTTTTGTTTAGTTAATTCATGCTTAATTGGAAGAACCAGTGCAAGTTCATCCGTAGCAAAAGGAATTATTTGAAGAACTTCATTAAGTTCATTTGGTAAAACACCTCCTATTATTCCCAGATCTAATTGTCCATTTGCAACACTCCTTCCTATTCTCCTTGTGCTATGGACTTGCAAATTTACTGTTACATCAGGATGTTTCTCTCTAAAGAGACTAATCATTCGTGGCATTAAATAAGTTCCAGTTGTTTGACTTGCTCCAATAATTAAAGAACCTCCCTTGAGATTTTTTAAGTCATCAACTGCTCGGCAGGCTTCCTGGCATTGATTTAATATTCTTTCGCAATATTCCAGTAAGATTTTCCCTGCTTCTGTGAGCTGCGCTCTTCGACCACCTCTATCAAATATTTTTATTTCTAATTGTTTTTCAAGATTCTGAATCTGCAAACTTACTGCAGGTTGTGTCACATAAAGACTATCGGCAGCCTTTTTAAAGCTTCCCTCATTAGCAATTGCTCTGAGAATCCTTAATTGATCTAAGGTAAAAGGCAGATCCGCCATAAAGGCCAGACTATAGGCAAGAACAGAGAAAAACTTTAAGCCTTAAGCCTCATAAGCCTAAGTCTTTATAAACTTCATAGTACATATGGTACAAACATTCCATTCAAGTATTCATCACAGCAGCATTATTATGCTACTCCTAGAGATCATGTTTGCTGTTATTCATAGTGGTGGTGCGGCAATTAGAAATCGTGCTGAGGCTCTGATTGGCCCAAGAGCATGGAGATTAATATTTGCTAGTGCAAGTATTCCCTCGGCAGTAGTCTTGATCGGCTACTTCATTGCTCACAGATATGATGGGGTTAGGTTGTGGAATATACAGGGGTTACCTGGTGTAATACCAGTTGTTTTTGTTTTTACTGGTATTAGTTTTTTATTTTTATATCCAGCAACCTATAATTTACTTGAGATACCAGCTATCTTAAAACCTCAAATAAGACTTTATGCTACTGGGATAATAAGAATTTCAAGGCATCCACAAGCAATAGGACAAATTCTTTGGTGTTTAACACATGGTCTTTGGATTGGTACAAGTTTTATGATGGTTACATGTTTTGGCTTGATTGGTCACCATATCTTTGCTGTGTGGCATGGAGATAGAAGACTGAAAGCTAAATTTGGAGAAGCATTTGAGGAATTAAGAGATAAAACGTCGGTTGTTCCATTTGCGGCGGTACTTGACGGTAGACAAAAATTGAAATTAGAAGAATTTATTCGCCCATCTCAGATAGGTATTTTGATTGCAATAGCCTTATTTTGGTGGGCTCATCGATATATAAATTTGGGCACTGAAGCATTTTTATCCTCATCTTTGACAGAATTACTTCATTAAAGTGCTTAAACTCTTTAGGAACCAGGACAAATAGATGCAAAATGTTTCTGAAATTGCATGGTTAATCCCACTCCTTCCTTTGATTGGAGCAGTTTTTAGCGGATTGGGATTAATTACTTTCAATAAAAAAATCAATAAGTTACGTAGACCGGTCGCAATAACTCTTATCTCTTGCCTTGGGATGGCGGCTGTTCTAAGTTATATTGTCTTGTTTGAACAACTTGGCGGAATTGGAAAAGTAGAATATCTTTTCACTTGGGCAAGTGCAGGTAGTTTTGTTTTACCCATGGGATATGTAGTAGATCCACTTAGCTCAGTAATGCTTGCTTTGGTTACTACAATTGCTCTTTTGGTGATGATTTATTCACATGGTTATATGTCTCATGATAAGGGTTATGTTCGATTTTTTACTTACTTAGCTCTTTTTAGTAGTTCAATGTTGGGGTTAATTGTTAGTCCAAATTTATTAGAAATTTATGTTTTTTGGGAACTAGTGGGAATGTGCTCTTATTTATTGGTGGGCTTTTGGTATGACAGGGATGGCGCTGCTCATGCAGCTCAAAAGGCTTTTGTTGTAAATAGAGTTGGCGATTTTGGACTTCTTTTAGGAATTCTTGGCTTGTTTTGGGCAACAGAAAGCTTTGATTTTCAAGGTATTGCAGATGGTCTTGCTGTCTCAATATCTAATGGATCTGTCCCGTATTGGGCAGCAATTCTGCTTTGTTTTTTGGTTTTCATGGGTCCAATGGCCAAATCAGCTCAATTTCCTCTTCATGTCTGGTTGCCTGATGCAATGGAGGGACCCACCCCAATATCAGCATTGATTCATGCTGCCACTATGGTTGCTGCAGGTGTTTTTTTAGTGGCAAGGCTTGAGCCCATATACAGCCAGTTCCCTTTAATTGGTCTTCTTATAGCAATTTTTGGAACAATCACTTGTTTCCTAGGAGCTTCAATTGCTTTGATCCAAATGGATCTCAAGAAAGGTCTTGCATATAGCACTGTCTCGCAGTTGGGTTACATGATGTTAGCTATGGGATGTGGAGCGCCTGTTGCGGGAATGTTCCATTTAGTTACTCATGCTTTCTTCAAGGCAATGCTCTTTCTGGGCTCTGGTTCGGTTATACATGCTATGGAGGATGTTGTTGGTCATGAACCCATACTTGCTCAAGATATGAGGTTGATGGGAGGCCTTAGGAAGAAAATGCCCATAACCTCAGCTACGTTTTTAATTGGCTGCATTGCAATTAGTGGCATTCCACCTTTGGCAGGTTTTTGGAGTAAAGATGAAATCCTTGGAAAAGCTTTTAATACTTTTCCTTTCCTATGGATTATTGGCTTTTTTACAGCGGGTATGACAGCTTTTTATATGTTTAGGCTTTATTTTCTAACTTTTGAAGGTGAATTTCGGGGAGAGGACAAATCACTTCAAAGAATGCTTTTATTAGATGCTGGTAAAGAGGTTGATGATGAATCAACTCATAATGTTGGGACATTACATGAATCTCCTGTATCAATGACCTCTCCCTTAGTTGCTTTAGCAATACCATCAATATTTATAGGCTTTTTAGGGACACCTTGGAGTAATAAATTTGCTGGTTTATTGAATCCAGAAGAGGCAATAGAAATGGCTGAATCATTTAAATTGAGCGAATTTATTTCCCTTGCAGGTGCGTCAGTATTAATCTCTATTATAGGAATATCAATAGCTTTATATGCCTATTTATTTAGGAAAATAGACTTAGGAGCTTCGATAGCAAATAGATTTTCAAGAGTAAACTTATTTCTTAATAAAAAATGGTTTTTAGATGAGATAAATGACAAGATTTTTGTTAAAGGAAGTCGTAAGCTCGCTCGAGAAGTGTTAGAGGTTGATGCAAAAGTAGTTGATGGTGTTGTAAATCTAACTGGCCTTTTGACATTGGGTAGTGGTGAAGGATTGAAGTACTTTGAGACAGGAAGGGCTCAGTTCTATGCACTAATTGTTTTTGGGGGAGTTATTGGTTTGGTGGTCCTTTTTGGGTTCATAGGAGCTCCATCTCCTGGTTGAACTTATTTTCATTGTGTGTCATCGCCTATTTTGTGGATGTAATATCCGCAAGGATTTCTACACTCCCAAGAGGATGAATTAGTACTAAAAGTGCAGGAGTCTTTCATTCATATAACTTCCTCCATTGCTGGAGCAATAATTGCAGATCCTTTACTGGCAAATTTCCCCTGGTTGAGTTTGTCAATACTTTTTCCTATCTCCTGCTCCCTGCTAGTACCTTTTATTCCTGATGAAGGAGATGGGAAGCAAGTTAGGTGGTTTGCTCTCATTGTTGCTCTAATAACTTTTTTGATAACGGCAGCTGCTTATCTATACGGCTATGAACCCAGCAGCGAAGGACTTCAGTTGTATGAACGGGTAAATTGGCTTCCTCAAATAGGATTGAAATGGGCTGTCGGTGCCGATGGTTTGTCGATGCCCTTGATTTTGCTTACTTCATTCATAACAGCATTAGCGGTTCTTGCTGCATGGCCAGTTTCATATAAGCCAAAGTTATTTTTCTTCCTATTGCTCGCAATGGATGGCGGACAAATTGCTGTTTTTGCAGTTCAAGATATGCTTCTTTTTTTCCTTGCGTGGGAACTGGAGTTACTACCAGTGTATTTGTTACTTGCTATTTGGGGAGGAAAGAAAAGGCAATATGCAGCAACTAAATTTATTATCTATACAGCAGGAAGTTCATTATTTATTCTTTTAGCTGCTTTAGCTATGGGCTTTAGTGGTGGGGGGATTCCTGATTTTGAATATATAAATTTAGCCAATCAAAATTATACTGTTGGTTTTCAATTACTTTGTTATGCGGGCTTGCTAATTGCATTTGGAGTGAAACTACCAATTGTTCCTCTTCACACCTGGCTCCCTGATGCACATGGTGAAGCAACAGCCCCTGTCCATATGCTTTTGGCTGGAATATTATTGAAAATGGGGGGATATGCTCTCCTAAGATTTAACGCTCAAATCCTGCCAGGCGCGCATGCACAATTTGCCCCATTATTAATAGTTCTTGGAGTTGTAAATATTATTTACGCAGCTTTAACTTCTTTTGCTCAAAGAAATTTAAAAAGAAAAATTGCATATAGTTCAATTAGTCATATGGGTTTTGTGCTTATTGGAATAGGTAGTTTTAGTGCTCTGGGAACAAGTGGTGCGATGTTGCAGATGATTAGTCATGGTTTAATTGGCGCTAGTTTATTCTTTTTGGTTGGTGCTACTTATGACCGTACAAGAACACTTCAGTTAGATGAAATGGGAGGCGTTGGGCAGAAAATGAGAATAATGTTTGCATTATGGACTGTTTGCGCTTTAGCTTCACTAGCTTTACCAGGGATGAGTGGATTTGTTTCAGAGTTGATGATTTTCGCGGGATTTGTTACTGATGAATCTTATACATTACCTTTTAGGATAGTTATGGCCTCATTAGCTGCCATTGGAGTAATACTTACCCCTGTTTATTTACTTTCTATGCTTAGAGAAATTTTCTTTGGTAAAGAGAATTCAAAACTAGTAGAAAATGTAGATCTTGTAGATGCAGAACCTCGTGAAATTTATATTATAAGTACACTTTTGGTTCCAATCATTGGGATTGGGCTATACCCGAGATTAATGACTGATAGTTATAAAGCTTCAATAGAGGCTTTAGTTGATAGAGATGTTCTAGCTATGAAAAGTTTGGTTGATAATAGAAATCTTAAAAATATCACACAAGAAAGATTGCTTATGCCTGCGACTTTAAATACACCAAAATTATCTTTAACACAAAAATAAGGATCCCAAGATCTTAAATTGTTGAGAAATATATTCAAAAGATGCCGAAAACAACCTACTTTTTACAAGCTCTATGGCATTAAGCCTTGCCCACCGATAACTTAGTTGCAAGAGACATTTTCAATTTGCCTACACATATCCTGAAACAAGGTCCAGAGTCAGGGGCTCGTTTGGCAATTAGGCTTATTCAGGATGCAGCTCTGAGAGGGGAGCTCGACCCTTGGGATGTTGATGTAATTCCAGTTATAGATGGATTTTTGGATCAGTTGCGCCAACGAATTGAATGTGTTGGTGAATCAATCTCTCATAAGAAAATTGCTTCAGTAGGAGGTAGTTATGAGAGAGATCTCGCTCAAACCAGTGAAGCCTTTTTAGCCGCATCAGTTTTGGTTGGCCTTAAAGCTGAATTGCTTGAAGCCGAAACTTTTCCTCCTGAAAATATTCCTGAAGAGGATTTTGAATCAGATTTCCATGAACAAGGATGGTTAGATTCAGCTTTTGATTTACCAAGGAATCCTGAAAGACATCTTTCAAGGAGATTAGCTGCCCCACCCCCTTTAAAGCGACCAGTAACCCTTGGAGAGTTGATTGAACAGTTAGAGACAATTGCAAAGGAGCTTGATTCAGATGAGATACAAAATCGAAGGAGAAATAGAAATAGGCGTTTCAGTGATAGGCAGGCAATTAATCAAGTTACATCTTTAGCTCATAGAGAGAAATTACCTGAAACAACAGCTGCTCTTGGTGTTTTTTTAAATGAATGGGAGCAAGCTCTTCACTGGATTGATTTTGAAG
>CETG01161081.1_pt1 | contig 20993 bp, 12 predicted proteins | sample 361471 | NCBI WGS metagenome assembly CETG01 (sample SAMEA2622696, study PRJEB7988) | marine metagenome | isolation source: saline water (ENVO:00002010), including | reverse complement strand
CGTTGGAGTAGTAAGGTTCTGATGCGTGTAGAGCACGATGTGAAGCTAACTTTTGATGATGTACTAATTAGACCGAAGCGCAGTACCCTTGTTTCTAGGTCTGATGTGAGTTTAGTGAGGGAATTCAGTTTCCGTCATTCCGATACTACCTGGGAGGGAGTCCCAATTGTGGCGGCCAATATGGATACTACTGGATTGTTCGATGTGGCTAGAGTCCTACAGGAGCATGGGATGCTTACCTGTCTTCAAAAGTTCTACTCTACCAGTGCATATTCCGGGGCCTGGGAGAACGGCGTAGATTCAGGATATGTTGCGGTGACCTGTGGATCGACTGAGGAGAGTTTTGAACTTCTACAGCGAAAGATGGCAACTGATGAAGGGATACAGATGATCTGTATAGATGTTGCAAATGGCTACAGAGAGGTCTTCTTGGACTTCGTCAGGCGAGTTCGTTCTGAATTTCCTGAAAAGATTGTGATTGCTGGAAATGTGGCAACTAGAGAGATGACTGAGGCCTTGATACTGGCCGGGGCTGACATAGTCAAAGTAGGGATAGGTCCGGGTTCTGTATGCACAACTAGGAAGGTTGCAGGAGTGGGTTATCCTCAACTATCAGCCATCTCAGAATGTGCAGATGCGGCACATGGCCTGCTGGGCCATGTAATGGCAGATGGTGGTTGCTCGTCTCCGGGAGATGTGGCCAAGGCGTTCGCTGCAGGTGCTGACTTCGTGATGCTTGGAGGTATGCTAGCAGGGCACGATGAATCAGGAGGAGAATTAGTAGAAGACAAGAACGGCAAGATGTTCAAGTCCTTTTACGGGATGTCATCTGCAAAGGCGATGGAATCTCATTATGGAGAAGTTGCAAAGCATCGCGCTCCCGAAGGAAAGGAGGTCAGAGTTCCATACAGAGGATCTCTGGAAGGAACTGTTCAGTCGATTCTTGGAGGCGTTAGGTCGGCCTGCTCCTATGTAGGTGCTAGGAGAATCAAAGATCTGCCCAAGTGTGCTACATTCATTCGAGTTACCCAAACTACGAATGAAGTCTACCAGCGCTTCAATGTAGAGGATTAACAACAGCAAATTGCATAGTGCTGCTCTATCTCGAAGTCCTGTGGAACAGTTGTTACTTGTCGCAATCGGTTCTTTCCTAGCGGCAGCACTGACTGTTCCTGCAGGATTCGGACTATCCACTATACTCACACCACTCGTGTTACTAATGATGGGTCCTCACGAGGCTGTTGCTGTCGTCGCAGTGGTTCATGGGGCACACAATGCTGGTAAATTTGCAGCTCTGAGAGATAGTGTCGACTTCGGGGCTTTTCGGAGATACGGAATTTGGTTAGTATTCGGGGCAATCCTAGGTGCAGGCTTACAGAATGAAGTTCCGCAAAAGCCCCTACTTGCTCTGATTGGTGCATTCCTGATTTCTCTACCTCTGCTTTCAATGAGTGAAAAATGGACTGGTTACCGGATCCCCGAGGCTAACGACAGTTTGGGAGGATTTGGTTCTGGCTTCATGGGAGGATTGACGGGGCACCAAGGGGCCCTTAGGGCGATGTTCCTTACTCGCAGGTTGCCGGATAAGATGGCATATGCAGCTACCGCAAGTGTTCTCGCTCTATGCGTTGACCTCTCTAGAGTTCCAGTATATCTGTTGTTCAGATATGACGAGATATCTCAGCATTTGTCTTTGACAATTGTACTAGTAATCTCTGCGCTTATGGGGGTACGTGTGGGTAAGAATTGGTTGGTGAGTCTCGAATCAGAGTGGATTCATCGAGGAGTCATGACAGGAATAGTCCTCAGCGGAATTTTTTACATTTCTGAGGCACTAGCCTAGATATCGAATACGACTTGTGCCATCCATCCTGGTCCCTCGAAAGAAGGTATGTCCGGCTCGACTCCGGGGATTATTTGGCCGGATTCAATTTCCACTAGGGCGATTTCATGCATAGTTACTGCTTTGATTTCCAGTTCACGCTTGACGAGTTCTGAGTCGACAGTTATGACTGAAGCCTGAATTCTTCCGTCAAGAATCTCGATCGATACATCATTGAGCCATTCGCCTTCTGCTTGACCCTTATACAGGACCTCTTCTAGCCATCTGACGAGAATTCTGTCATAATCTTGGGTTGGAGTCTCAATGGCCCAATTTGTTTCATTCCTAGGAAGTTCAGAGTCGGATGTCCCGGTTGCAATCTGAATCTCCTGCATGCCCAGAGCAGCTTCTCTCATCGCCCCTTCGGGATCGCTGCTGAAAGCGCGCAGACCTATATCGGCGGTCGTAGGCAGTATCCACCAAGACATTGCAACCACAAGTCAAGAGTTAGAGAATTACTCGGGGTCACTCAAATTCACTACAAAGCTCACCCTGACTGGGGAAACTGGTAGGATCCTTCGGATTTGAATTCCATTTATTCTCACACTTGTTGATGTAGCCATCGCCGTCTGAGTCGATATTTGCATCGGCAGGATCGAATGGATCGAAGCCGAAGTAATACTCCCAGCCAGCCCACATTCCATCATCATCCTGATCTTGGTGATAGACCTCCGAGCCGTCTAACCATTGATCTCCATCTGAGTCTGGATTGACCGGATTTGTACCATTTTGGAACTCTTCGAAGTTAGTATAATTCTCCAAATCATCATAGAAACTGTTTCCGGACTCAGTAGTCGGATCAATGTGGCACTCTGACTGCTGAGGATCGTTCCATCCAGGGCAGTATCGATACAGTAGATTGGTGCGATTGAGCCCATCATCATCGAAGTCTTCCTGGCCGTCATCTATCCCGTCGACATCGGAGTCGATCATCTTCGGGTCCATGGGTCCTCTTGCACCTACTGCGCCTAGGGTGTTGTTATCCACCAGCCCTAAACTCAAGGCCAATTCAGAATATTCGACCTCCCAACCATCAGGGAGTTTGTCTCCGTCGGTATCATCATCCACTGGATTTGTGTTCCATCGATCAGGTGCCTCAAGGGAGTTCATCAATGTGTCATTGTCGATATCGAAAAGTGAGTCGGGCAGAGAACCCCATGCAGGGTCAAGAGCCCAGCGTCCAGTAGCAGGGATAGTGAATCCTGAAAGATTCATCTCGTGCAAGAAGTACTTGGGGTCCATTTGGCCATCACCATCTCTGTCTCCGGAGGTCGAGAAACCGCCTAGATAACTGGACCAAACCCATCCACCAGGCCCTAGGCCACACTCAATCATGGATTCACAACCAGGAGGAAGCCAATTAGTTGCTGAAATCCAAAGACTGTGGCTCTTGGTGTTATGTTGCACTGAGAAGACTTGCATCTCCCAACCATCAGGTTGCCCATCCTCATCTGTGTCGTTATTGAGTGGGTTAGTAGCTCCTTGCCAAGGCCGTGGGATGTTCAGAACTTCGCTTCCATCGAAGAGCCCGTCATCGTCGCTGTCTGCATCGTTTGCATGAGTGATATATTGATCCAATCCGTCGATGACCTCCTCGCCGTCTGCTAATCCGTCGAGGTCAGTATCGTGTGAAGACGCGTTGGTGAAGTAGGTTGAACCATTCCAATAGAAGCCATCGATGACCTCAGTGAAATCCTCCAAGCCGTCGCTGTCGGTGTCGCTATCGGTTGCATTGGTGAAATACACATAATATTCGGCAGCATCCGATAATCCATCTCTATCTGTATCGTAGGCACCGGGATCACTTCTGACAATAACATCCCTGACGCCCTGATCAACAATCCTGATTGTCCATCCAATAACTTCGATACCATCGATTAGTCCATCGCCATCAGTATCGGCTACCAGAGGGTCGGTTGATCTTCCATCGGCAAATCCATCGGAGTCACGATCTCTGGCATTGTACTCATCTAGATTAGTGAATCTCTCGTGCTCCTCTACAACTACAGCCAGGTCTTGGAGACGACTAGTTACCTCATCGCCGATTTCGACATTAATGGCGTAAATCCACCCTGCAGTCTGCGTCTTGATAGGGATATTCACATACTGACTATTCTGGACTGTCCTGACCCATAGAACTGTATTGTTGACCTGGACATAGTCTCCGATTTCAACAGAAATCGCGTGGACTGTTGTGATTCCAATCAGATCTGAATAACGTACACCTCCGTCTCCATCGGCATCATAGCCGTCGAAATCTGGGTCTTCATCGGCATTGCTCCCATCATTCGGGTGAATTCCACTCATGTGCTCCCAGCCGTCTGGCATACCGTCGTTATCGGTGTCGGCATTCATTGGGTTAGTGAAGTTCTCAGGCCCCCAGGTATAGGCGACCTCGTACTCTTCGACATTGTTCAAACCATCCTCATCGGTATCTCCGTAGGCATCGGTAGCATTGGCTGGATTGAGGAATCGAGAGCCATCCGAATCGATAGCATAACAGTATTCGAAACCGTCAGGCATTCCGTCGCCATCAGTGTCCCAATCACCAGGGCCATTCAAACGGCCATCATTATCCATATCCTGCTCGAACCAAGTCCGGTCGCCATGTCCACTCATCAGTTCTGTGTATGGAGCAGAGAGTGAAATCGTACCGAAGACAGGTACACCACAGTGTACACCTAATTCGATGACTCCGAAAGCGATTTCATAACGGTCGGCAATTAAATCGCCGTCACTGTCCTCCTCCAGTGGGTTGGTATCGTATCTCTCTTCGACATAATTTCTCAAGCTGTCTGGTTGTGGTTGCTCGAGATCTAGAACGGCGTCGCAAGAATGTCCGAATTGGCCACCCAACTCTTCCCACTCTGTAGAGCCGATATCGTTCTCAATCTCTGCCTTAATCTCATTAGTCAGCAGGTAGCAGTCCCAGTTTCCGTCCAGAGGATTGAGTAGAGTGACATCGCCTGAAGGAGTCTCTACTACGAATGTGTACTCAGATTCCCAGCGATCATTGAGTCCATCTCCATCGGTGTCTCGCAAATTGGGATTTGTACCTAGAAGCATCTCCTCGGTATTTGTCAGACCGTCCCTGTCAGGGTCTCCGTAGGGCCCGTTATCTGGATTAGGGAAGGTTTCATTCTGCTCGCCCGTTTCTTCCTCATTGTCCGGCTCTTCGAATGGAATTTCGCTGTTAACGGGCTCTCCATTGTCCAGAGGGTCTAGTCCATTGGCGATCTCCCAGCCATCATCTAGGCCGTCGCCGTCTGTGTCAGCATTATCCCATTCTGTGCCATAAAGTGTCTGCTCCATCCTGTCGGGCAGTCCGTCGCCATCGAAGTCCTGCCCCTCTCTGTGGATCTCATCATCGGACGATTCGATGTCTTCAGATGCCTCTTCAAAACCACCGGAGTTTGTTGTCGATAACCCGGCGTCGATAATGGTGTAGAAGCCTGCCAAACAGAGTGTCACTGTGATTGCAAGAACCGCATATTGATTGTGGTTCAGGGCCATTGGAACTCACCCGGCCCCTGTGGGGCCGTTCGTTTGACATTGGGTCCGGATATAATGTTTGACGGGTGGTGAGCCGGGGGCCTTAATCGGCAATCGCTCTTGCAGCGCTTAATTCCAAAGTTGATTTGGCCTCAATAAGCGAGAAAACTGCCTTTCCATTTCTACCATATGCTCGCTCCCAACACCCCAGTAGTGTCCCGCTTACTATAGCAGGATGGAACAATCCAGAGAAAGTTAGACGGACTCCTCCGTGAGCATCTATTTGTTCGGATTCTAGAATGCCTCCTAGACCATGTGAAGAAAGGTGTCGGCGTGCTATAGAAATCCAGTCAGAATGTTCGCGAACTAGAACATGATGTCCCTCTGAAACGAAGGCCTCTCTGACCGAGTCTGCAAGTGCTCCGAGCCAAGGTGAACATTTGTCTTCCAAACCGGACCAAGTATAGTCCTCAGATCTGGCGAAGTTGTTATCTCTGACATATGGGATACAGTACTCCTCAAAGCGTGAAATCAAATCCAGATGAATCATCATCTTGCGTTCACCCATGATCGACCAGGTCCCTCTCTCCTCTGCACGAAAGTTGTCCCAGTAATCTTGATCTTCATTGGGTGTGTTCTCAGTCGTTGTAGATTCTTTCCAGGGGGTTTTCAATGCCTTAGGACTAGGAACATCTGCGTGTTGCTCAATCAAAGACACGACCAAGCCATCACCAGAGTTGTCAGACCAGGTGAAGCGATGTCTCCTTGATGTAGCACATTCCCAAGCTGCTGCTAGAGAGCCTGCACAAATCTGGCCAGAAGCCGGGGCTTCTGCTAGTATTCTGATATCCTGCTCGTCATCGAGTAGTCGAAAACTGCCTAAGCCTCTTGACTCCCAATCTGAAATGTAGTCCGACCATGCCCCTGGAACGCGCCCAGATGGTTTGGACAAAGTGCCCATTCTCATGATTCGTTCGTCGTGCTCAAGCGCGGCATGAGCAAGTCTTCTACCCAGGCTATTTTCTGTTCTCTTCTCCAAACCTTGTAACAATGATTCGAATCTGGCCACCCCTACTCGCCATGCAGACTCATATTCTCTTTGATTGTCCACACATGTACCATCGGAGAGAAACTCCCATCTCGATTTCGGGCTTATTGGGATTCGCCTTGGTAGCATCTTCCTTAGTGAATCAAACAGTCCCATGAATCAGTCACCCAGAAACTGCTCAATTCTATCGAATGCCTCTGCGAGTATCTCAATTGGAGGTAAGCAAACCATCCTGAAGTGCCCTAATCCATATTCAGGAGAGAAGCCCGAGCCATGGACTACCAGCACATGGTGTTCATGAAGTAAGTCTAGTACCCACTGCTTATCCGAAGTGACCCTCTGATCTGCGATTCTAACAAACAGGTAGAAGGCACCCCCTGGAGCCTCACATTCGAGGCCATCGATTTTACTGATTCTCTTAATGCAATAATCGAGTCTGTCCTTTACACGTGAGCGGTGTCCCTCTAGCCAACCATGCTCATCAAGCAATCCGGCCAAATAGCCGTGCTGAGCAGGAGTTGATGCGCAAAGTCTGCTTCGGAGTAGTCGCTCGACTCCGTCTCTGACTAATTCTAGCCGGTTCTCGGGATCGTGCCATGCCATGTAGCCAATACGCCATCCTGGTGCAAAGTATACCTTTGAAACACCATTTAGTGTGATTACCGGAACGGAATTGGAGCGAGATGCAGTAGAGCTCATATGTCCAGTGAAATCTAATCCGTCGTAGATTTCATCTGAGATAATTGTACATTTCGGGTATTCTTTCGCTATTTGGAGCAATGAGTCGATTTCAGCAGGTGTAGCAACATTGCCAGTCGGATTATTTGGATTTATGAGGACTAGGAGCCGGACACTGTCATCCATCTTTGATGCGACATCCTCGAAGTCAATTCTCCAGTTGTCGTGAGGATTGAGACGGTATTCTACGGTTGTAGCGCCGTACATCTGAGGGTATGCCATGTAAGGAGGGTAATGGGGACCGGGTGCCAGAACTTTGGTACCTTGCTCCAGAAATGCGGCGAATATTATCTGCAGTGCCTCTGTCACTCCGTGAGTCACATAGACATCATCTTCTGAGCAATGCCATCCCTTGTCAGTCTCGCTCTTGGCTATTGCTTGTCGTAGTTCAGGCAATCCATAAGATGGCCCATAGCCATTATCCTGAGAGTCTAGCGCTTGCTTGTATGCAGAGATCATATGCTCTGGTGTAGGAAGGCCCTCGTAGGCCAGAGGATCTCCGATATTGAGACGGATGATCCGATGCCCTTGCTTTTCCAACTCAACTGCCGGAACCACAACATCTCTGATTGCATATTCGATTGCTGCGGCGCGTCTTGAGACGTCAATGCGTTCAGACATGTACTCACAACCCGAGTAAATCGCGGGCTGCACCTAGAGCCGCAGGAATCCCATCCGGATTGGAACCTCCTCCCTGAGCCATCGTCGGACTACCTCCGCCACCACCTTCTATATGGCCTGCAATTGCCCTCAGAATCTGTGTTGCATCGTGCTTATCTGCCGCGATTGTTCCTTCAGTGCTCGCGACAATCAATTTGCCCCCGTCATCTCTAGTGCCAAGTACTGCTAAAGTTGGTTTGTTGGGGTCTCGTGTTAATTGTCCAAGCATTGACATCATGGCCTTGATATCTCCGCCGACCTCCATTACAGCATACCTGATTCCTTCTTTTTCGACTGCTCCATCTCCTCCCCCACTAGTTCGCAGTCTAACGATTTCTGCCTCTAGTGACTCAATCTTCTTCTGTTGAGCTTTCCATTCATCAAAGAACCGAGAGACAGTCTCTGGGAGGTCTTCTGGCGATACGCCCAAGACTTCGCTAGATTCGGTCAAAAGGCGCTCTTGCGCCCGGGCGTGCTCACGCGCGGTCTCACCTGCCACGATTTGCAGACGCTCGACCCCGTCTTGGACTTGACTGGACCTAATTATCCGAAGTTCTCCAACTTCTCCTGCTTTGTCGTGATGCGTGCCTCCGCATGCTTGGACATCATGCTCGCCGATTCTAATGACTCGGATTTCGCTATGTTTGGGAGGACCTCCTTGGTACAACTCAAATCCAAATCGGGAATCGGCATCGGCCCTATCTAGGACTAACTTGTCTACTGTTGGATTTGCAGTAATAATGTCATTCGCATGGTCCTCTATCTTGTCGAGATCTTCTCTAGACAGGCGTTGGTAGTGAGTCAAATCGATTCTCGCGTATCGCTCACCCTTGTTCGATCCTGCCTGCCAGACATGTGGCCCAAGTAGCGACCGAGCGCTGCCTCCGACTATGTGCACGGCTGTATGATGGTCCATGAGTTGCCTTCGACGTTCCCAATCCACAACTCCAGATGTAGGGCCCGAAACTGGTCCATCCGTGAGATGGTAAATGACGCCGTTCTCGATTCTAGTATCTGCGACATTGACTCCCCCCAGAGTTCCCTGATCGCCCAATTGGCCTCCGCCCTCAGGATAGAAAAGTGTGCAATCGAGCACAATCGAATGAGTCGGGGCGATACTTACTTCCGAAGAGAGGTTTAGTGCTTCCAACTGTGCTTCAGTAAGTTCTTTGCACGCCAGTACTGAAGCATCGAAAGTGGTTCGATTTGTATCTCGATAGTAATTGAGGACTGTTGAGGGGTAATCTTCGTTTTCAAATAAATCAGAATGAACTCTTGCCGATGCTGCAGCCTTGGTTCTCTCAGCATTTCTTGCTGCCATGTCGGCTGCGAATCCCACTCTCACTCCGAGTTGAGGCCATCCTGCGCTATTTGCGATGGAAGCGACCATATCGGGATTCAAACCTCTCTCTTCGGCTAGTCGGAACAGAGTTTCATCTGGAGCCTCTTTGGCATCCTGAGGCAAATCTCTCAGAGCGGTCCTCACAGCGGCCTGTCCTTTTCGGAGCATCTCGTGATAGCGCTGCTCCTCCAAAGTGAGAATAGCAAGAGTACCTTCACGCGACTGGACGAATCCAGAATAATCCAGATGAGTATCGATATGGTGTGCAGCAAGCTCTGCAAGTGAAACATCCAATCCTAGATCTGCCTTCATCCTACAAACTCGGCGAGAGAGCATTCGAACGAGATAGCCTGCTTTCGCATTACTGGGCACCAGTCCATCTCCTAGCATATTGCATATGGCATGCATATGATCTGGGATTGCATAGATTCCCGAAAGAGGCTCAGTTAGCAGCTTTAACTCCTCAACCGAGACATTCAGCCCTGATTCGACTAGGCGTTGTGAAAGAATAGAATACAGGGAATCAACATCTGTACCCACATCGATATTGAGGATCCCTGCCAACCTAGAGAGTTCTCCGAGAAGAATATCGGTTTCGGCAGAAAGTCCTAATCCTGATACAATTTCATCAAATCCAGCTAGTGCCTTGAGCCAATCTATCGATTCAGGATAGATTGCCTCGTAGATAGTCGGAGTCCCGGCAGCGGCCCAGCAGAATCTCTCCAATCCGTAGCCTGTATCTATAATCTGTAAGTCCATCTCTCTGTACTTCAGTCCCTTAATCACTACATCTCCATCCTCATGCTCTTCTAGATTCATGAAGACGAGGGTCGCAAGTTCAAGTCCCCCTACTATGACTTCTAGTGCAGGGCCGGCATTACCCCCTCCTGACCAGGGATTCTCAAGGTATGTAATCTCGGAGGGAGAGATTCCTAGATGTTCGCATAGCATCTCGTCACAGTAGCGAACACACTGATCAATCCAGTAAACAACATCGCCATCCTTTGGTCGATTGAAGGCATGATGGGCCATCATCTCAAAGGTGGACAAATGCCGGCCAGAACGGCCTACTGCAGCTACATCAGTCAGTCTAATACAGGGCTGAGATATGCCCAGAGGATTTGCGGGCGGAGGAACCATTCCGCTAGTCACATGAGGCTGGAAGTCGGCGATTGAAGCAATTGTCAGATGGATGTCATCGCGCCATCTGGCGATTACAGGGTATGGTGTGATGCGTTCGTGATTACGCTGCTCGAAGAAGTTTAGAAACATCTCACGCATTGCATCCTTGAGTGCCTTGCCCCTCATAGGATAACCATCGATGATTGGCTTACCAATGAAAGTATAAGAGTCCTCAACAGAATCTCCACAGGTGTCTCTAATTGGATCTCTAGTCCAGAAGAATTGGCCGGTAACTCTGCAAGTTTGGCGAATGAATCCGGCTTCCTCCCAGTACGGGATATGAATCTCCCCGAACGCCACGCTGTCACCTCTATGCTCACCGATTCGATGTCCGGACTTGAAAGCGATTGTCAAAATCACACTAAGAGACTCGTCTCTAATGCGTAAAGTTCTACGGCGCGTTGAAATCGAAGATGCTTCACGACTCGCGCATGAGTGCCTCTTGGCGTGAGTATCTGAGTACTGATGCTGACGGGAGAATGCGTATCTCGAAGCATGGCGGGATGCTTACAGATGCATTGTTGATTGCAGATTCTGAGCATTTGGCAGTCCATACTGATGACCGTAGTCCAGAGCAATTGTGTAACACGGCAGGAATGCCCGGAATTGTTGGCGAGGCGTGGGCCATGGCCGACTGGCATTTTGGGTACGGATTTCCAATTGGAGGCGTGGTTGCCACAGATGTCGAGGCTGGGGAATTGGGTGGCGCGATTTCTCCGGGAGGGGTTGGTTTCGATATCAACTGTGGAGTGCGCCTATGTTCTATGGATATTGAGCTCAAAGACATTGATTCTAAGGCTCTCGCCGGAATGCTAGCCAAACAGATTCCAGCGGGAGCTTCCAGCAAGGGAGGAGTAGGTCTGAATGATACCAAGATGGATTCCATTCTAGGAAGTGGAGCCGCTGGTGCGGTCGAAATGGGATGGGGCGAATCTAGGGACCTCCAAGTTATCGAATCGCATGGTACACTTGAGAGTGAAGAGCGAGGAGTTGGCGAAAGAGCTGTGAAAAGGGGTATGAAGGCATTGGGAACTCTGGGCTCAGGAAACCACTTCCTAGAATTACAAGTTGTGGACCGAGTGGTGGACCCGATTGCAGCATCTGCTTACGGATTACGAGAAGGCCAAATTACTGCGATGATTCATACCGGTTCACGTGGCTTAGGACATCAAGTCTGTAGCGAACATGTTGCTGCCATCGAATCGAAGTACAATCGTTCCGGAGATGATTGGGTCGCTTCGGAGTGGGGGTACCGGCTCAAAGATAGGCAACTCGCAGCAGCCCCCATCTTCAGTCGCGAAGGAGAGGCATATCTCGATGCGATGAGGGCAGCTGGGAACTATGCATTCGCAAACCGCTCGGCTCTAACTCAGAGACTTAGGAGTGTGTTACGAGAACACTTGGGGCCTGACGGAGACTTGGAAGTAGTCTACGATGTTAGCCACAACATAGCCAAGGTAGAGGATCATGTAGTACATGGCAAGACATGCAAGTGCTGTGTCCACCGTAAAGGAGCAACTAGGGCTCTAGGAGGAGACCATCCTGAACTTGCATCCAGATTTTCGTCTGTGGGACAGCCGGTCCTAGTTCCGGGAGACATGGGTACTGCTTCGTGGGTCCTTGCTGGACCCACCAAGGGTGGAAATGATGCCTTCGCTTCATCTTGTCATGGCGCCGGTAGACAATTATCTAGGACGGCAGCTAGGAAGAGTGTGGATGCAACCGAATTGATGAATAGGCTTGAGCAGCAAGGAGTCCATGTCAGAGCCAAGACTCCTAATGTTCTATCAGAGGAGGCTCCGGAGGCATACAAGGATGTGGATGATGTTGTCAGATTAACTGATCGTGCAGGGCTCGCTAGGCCTGTTGCTAGATTGCGGCCGCTGGCAGTAATCAAGGGCTAACTCTTCGAAGTCAGAATCAGTTCAATCTGGTCGTTGTCGTTCATGATATAATTCTCAAACTTGGTATTTGACTCGCCGTTCACATTCATACTAATGTCATACTCTTCCCAGTCAGAAACTCCGTTTCTATTAATGTCAAATTCTTTGTCTGAGGTTATTGAAGGCCCTCCTTCTCTCTCCCATACTTCGAAGAAAGCTCCAACGGGGACATTGTACTTCTTGGGAGTCTCGATATGTAACTTAGTGAATCCCGTATTTGTGGAATCGTGGACATGGATCCATCGCATTCCCTCTTCGCATCCAAACTGATCAATACCTGTATTTTCAGGGATAGCCAATTGCTGACCATCAACGATAACCTTCAGATTAGGGTGGTAGTGTTCCGAAATTCCGACATCGGCGTGATCCAAACCTCCCAGGCATCCGTCGGAAACTTCCCAGTCAGGGGAGGGTTCGAGAGCCTCGGGCTGCCACAAAGCAACTACAACAAAAGCAACTGTAGCAACAGCTGCGCCGATGAGCAACATTCTCTCTGCGTCCATGTGCCTACGAAGTGCGAAGTCGTCTTGAAGTATGTGACTGTGCGAATAACATGTCTACCAGTTCTATTCCAGATTATTGGAGACTAGCGAAACATGATTTGTCCTCAGACTTGGTCCTTTCTCGTTTGTTTGAGGAATATGATGATACTGTGCTTACTTCAGACGGTAATCTGTTCAGGACTCTTATCGTTTCCATCGTGGGGCAGCAGATCTCTACAGTAGCTGCCAGCGCTGTAAGGGGAAGAGTGGAGAGACTAGTAGGAGAAATAGAGCCAAGGAGAATTTTAACTCACTCTCATGAGGAATTACGCTCTTGTGGACTCTCAAGTATGAAGGCAGAATACATTATTGGGCTGGCCCTAGCTTGGACAGAGGGCTACGAAAATATCGAATGGCAGCGCCTTACCGATGAAGAGGCGATTTCCAAACTGACTGCTCTGAGAGGAGTTGGTACATGGACAGCAGAAATGGTGCTAATCTTCGCACTGCTCAGGCCGGATGTACTGCCATTGAAAGATATAGGATTGATTAGGGCTATAGAAAAGCAATATAATCAAGGAAGTGGACTTTCAACAGATCAGATTGAGGAGATTTCGCAGCACTGGGCCCCTTGGAGGACAGTGGCCACTTGGTATCTTTGGCGGAGTATAGACCCTGAGCCGGTGCAGTACTGATTACATCGAGTATCCGCGCTTTGGTTGATCTGGAATCGAGGAGGCGGTTCCTGATTGAACACCGTCCGCCTCTTCCATGATAATCGTGAGAAGAGTATTGACTAATGCTCTCAGTTCCTCTACCTCTCCCTTTAGTTCCTCAAAAGTACCTGCTTCGCCCCCATCATTCATGCGCATCCCATCTAGAGGATTGCTCCTCCGAGTAGATGAGCCCCTATCTCTGGACTATAAACAAGCAAGGTGTACTTCGTTGCCCGAGTGCGTTTCTCTGAGAGAGTTAAATTGACGGAGATTAGTCTTCGTCTTCTTCATCGTACTCTTCGTCATCGTACTCTTCGTCTTCGTACTCTTCGTCTTCTTCTTGGTCTTCGTACTCCCAATCATCTTCGTAGTAGGAGTCGTCATCGTCCTCGTAATAGTAGTCGTCATCGGAACGCTTTCTCATCATCACTAGGGCAATACCAATGACTGCTACTGCTGCAATAGCGGCGATCATAACAATCTGCGAGTCTTCTCCTCCTTCGTCTTCACTGACGGGTTGCTTGACATTGATTCCAGTAATCGCCTGATACGGATTATCAAAGTCCTCATCGATGATTAGATACAGATTGGGCTGTCCTGCTCTCCATGCCTCCCACTGGAATACAGCGTTGACGCTGGAGCTCTCTGCGGGCAAATCAATGGTTTCCTTACCGCCTTGAAGAGTGGATAATGACTCTCTCCACTGGGTGCCATCAACCAACTCATAGAGGCCCACGACTAATTCACCATCTCGCTTGCCTGGGTTCTCCCAGAAAGTCTCGATAGTGATTATGTCTCCAATATTGGGTATCAAAGTAGGATTAATCACAGAGCGAGAGTATGCGCCCAAGAACTCCATTATTCTCAGAGTTACTTGCCTAGGTGCAGAATCACTTCCTTGGCCTATAATTTCATTTCCAGACTTATCTGTAGATGTGATCCAGAACCATATGTAATCTCCTGCCTCTATCCTCATATCATTCATCGGGTTAAGATCTAGAGATGACTGGTAAATATCGTTGGTTTCGCCATCGATTATCAGAGATAGTTCTCCACTGTCCTCGGTACCTGCAACCGGGTTATTGCTGCGGACATAGACCCAAGAGACTTGCAACGGACCTTCAATCATTCCAATTTCATCCACCATTGTCACTGTAACTGTAACATCTCCTAGTAAATCCGAATCCAGCAGGGTAAGCGACGAGTCTGGGTAATCAGCCAGATTGAACAATGCCTGAGGGCTCTTACTGTCTACAGTTACTGAAGCGTCGGAATTCGGAACAGATGAGCCGCTACCCGGTACATTCAGTACATAAGTCGAGACTGCCATTTCGGGATGTAGTGGGACCCTCGAAGGAAGAATCATCGATCCAGAGAATCTTCCTTCCTGATCGACATCGACCACTAAGTCAATTTCTTGAGTCCCATAAATCACTTCAATCTCTACCTGTAAATCATTTGGAATCTCGGTGATTTGCACTTGAGAGCCTGCGTAGACGATTGTTCCTTCCATGCCGAATTCATCGCCCTGCTTTAGGTAGAGCATGTCTCCAACAGGCTCAATGTTTGGAGGAGTGAGGTCCGCTAGAGTTTCAGGAAGTGCCATCAGTTTGTTGTCGAGATCCCATGTCAAGTCGCCTATGTTATTCTGATAGGCTACTGTATTGTAATCATCCTCGATACTAATGCTTGGCTTACAGCCGAGCTGTCCGTCTTCCCAAGGGTAGTCCCAGGACAATTCGAATCCGAGACTCAATTGAGTGATTGCCGGGCTAATCTCGGTAGACTGGGCGCTGAGAGGAGAAACCATGCTATCATCGGCTGTCCATAGTGTCCCTCTTGATGGATCATAGTTGAACTTACCAAGGTTAGTTGGGCCATCGCCACATAGCATGATGGTGATATTGTCCAAAGTGTGAATTCCATTGGGCTCATCAATTTGCATCGTGAATGTATGAGGTATTCCTGCTAGCAGATACCCCAGTTCACGGTCCAAATCATAACCTGAAGAAATCAGGTTAGTCGGCTCATCTGTTGCAACAACTATGCTAGCCCAAGAGTTCTCGGCCCCTGGGCCACCTCCTGTTCCTCCTTCCTGATAGGTGTAGCCAGCCCAGTCAGTACCTTCTATGTACATGTGAACCATGCTATTGAATGGTAGTGCTGATACATCTATTCCTGGGAATTGTACCTGCTGTTGACCGGTCATTCCAGATGTCAGAGGCATTGTTATTGAGAGATATTCATCTTCATCGGCGATTCCATCCAAATTTGTATCTTCCAATGTCTCACGCCAATATCTCAGAGTAATGGATTCACCACGAGCTTCTGCCTCATCTGATGTAACGAATAGCGTTAGCGTGTTCTCGGGTTCCCAGACCTTCCCGTGTGCAGGTTGTAGGCCGATGTCTGTGTTGACCTCAAGCGGACCAAGGGCAGGAGGATTGTAGTCGACTTCAACAGTTACCTGGGGAGGAACTCCAGTCACATCTTCTGCTCCAGTAGCAGAGCCTGTTGGCCCTACGACTAGCATCATTGGCGACAATGCTAGTTCGGAAAGTGAACTAGGTGGCGAGACGATTCCTGAGAACTCTCCCTCATCCATCGAAGATAGTGCGAATAGGTTACCAGACAAGTTGAGTCCGACCGAATAGTCTGACATGTGAGGTCGATGGCTGGTTGAGTCTTGGAAACGAACTGTTCCCGAAATATTCAGATCGGAGCCATACATTACTGGGAATGGATAGAACGGCGAGAATTGATTCGAAAGTAGTCTTCCAGAAATGTCGCGAACCTCGAAAGAGTCGACCTGGAGATCGTTCTCGACCGCCTTAGCACCGGACTGGCCACTGAAAGATACTGCAGGCCAGACTGACTCTCCGGACGAATCGATTGCTTGGGCCACCCAACGAATACTGTCTACATCATCCCAGCCCCAACTGACTTCAAACATCCAGTGAACAGAGATATCATCCCATCCGTCATTATGGATTACATTGTCAGAGTAGCTAGATTGTTCATCCAAATCTGCTGATGATGCTCCCGAAGATTGCCCGAAAGTCGGAGATGCTCCGGCCGAAATATCCCAGCCATAGACTGGATCCTTAGTTACATCAAACTCTAGAATCACTCCGTCAGTGGCAGTTCCGCGTAGTATAATCTTCTCAATCTCAGAGTTATCGAAAAGATGGTGGTGTTTGGTTACTATCTCGATAAGTTGTCTGTCGGGGTAGAGTGTGTTTGGCACTTGGAAGTCCCTGTTTGTCATGATATAATCAAACTGAATGTCTCCATCAATGGAAACGGATCCCATCTCGGCCGATATGTTGACTGGGATTGAAATCTCCTCCGGCGGAGGGTCGTCTTGAGTCTGAGAAGCATGGTAAGCAGAGACAGATGAAGAGATGCCAGATACATTCTCAAACATCACATAACCGATACCCATTCGAGTCAGAGTTACAGTTTGGGCAGAGTTTGAATCGATTGACATAGAGACTTCCTTCCACATTCTGCCTGTGTCTGAATCAGTGTGCGAAGAAGGTAGAGAGTTAATCGCAAGCAATTGTGCGCTATTGAGAACATTGTAGAATGGGTGATTTGCATCTGTGCTAGTCTGAGATGCACTTCCTATTGAGACTGTAACGGGCGACTCAAAACCATCAGCGTCAGGAGAAATGGCCACTATTCCCGAGTGCGTCGAGCTTGAGACAGGGATTCTGATAGTCATCGATTCAGGGTTGCTTCCATCGAGATTGACCGTAGTTGCAGTAACTGAGCTGCCTACGCCAGAAAGTAACGATTGCCAGCCATAGTGACCATAGTCATCACCAAATGAGAAAGACCATTCATGTGTATCATCACCTACGACATCGATATCCGGGTTCAAAGCAGGTTCAGCGAAATTAGCAGTTAGAACCAATTTCTCTATCCAACCATTTGTAGGTATGGAAATTGATACGCCATAGCCTGGTTGAGGATAAGTGAATGAGAGTCCGCCTTGAGAGGCTGTGCCAAGGGTCCCTCCACTTGGTCCGGTGAAAGTAATCGTAAGTCCACTGGAGAAATTACCGGAGAGTCCTACGCTCTTGATTGGCCTAGATGAGTGCAGATAATCCATCGAAATGGTTCCGGCTACGCCGGTCGCATTCAGAAGGCCATCAATCAAAGATACGCTGGGACTAAACTCCCATCCATTACCCTCCAGAGCAAGGGAATTGAGCACCCTCTTCCCGCCGATGTGTACCTTGGCGATACTGGGAGTCTCTTCCTCGTTGTTTGTCCCCATGTGAATTCGCAATTTCATATTCGGAGTTGTAGTTGTATCAACCCCGGCTAATGAAATCGGGAACGAGACATTCGAATATCCGGGGACAGGATATCCGGTGCCGGTATCCATCAGAGTAGCAGAAATCCATGCCGATGATGGAATCGAGGATTCAATGTCGATGTAACCTAGATTGAAATCATGGATGTCCGAAGCACTGAAGGCTGGGCTGACCCAATCTCCTGGAGCGCCGTAATTGGCTATTCTGATTCCAACATTATCCAAATACCATCCAGCATAGCTCCAAAGGCTATCGGAACCGCCATGGAACCTGAATTGGACATTGTCTCCGGCATAAGATGCCAGACTTGCTTCCTTAGACTCCATCTGAGTTGTTGTAACTGAGTATGAAGAGCCTGAGCCCGTACAGTGGACAGATCCGAAGTAGTTGGAGCCTTGAGGTATCTGAGTGTAGGAGTATGCGATACTTGCCGTATCGTAGAAGTTGTTTCCTGGGTCCCAGTAATTCCAAGATCCGCCATTTACCTTGATGAATATTCCAGCGCCGTCCCAGTTATTCTCGAAGCATGCCCAATGATCCATTACGAGGGATGCTGATGAGTTTGCAGGTAGGCTGAATGTGGGAGAATACAGATTCGCATTCAGGTTAGCTCCATATGTGCCTGCGAGATTAATCGCCATGGCATAGGGGAAAGATGCTTCATCGGTAGGGCCGGCGGTACCTGTGATTTGCCCATATGACCACTTGTTAGAAGCGGCCCCTGAAGTAGGATTTCTTGTCCATCCAGAAGGCATGTTTGTCGAAGGGTTGCTAGCAGTGGAATCTTCGAATCCACTCGTGATGTCTTGATTTCCGCGTTCGAAAACATAGTACGCCCAATCATCAGAACCGGCCTGTGTATTGGATGAAGGATAGGGGAATACAGCACCATAGTGGTATGCAGAAGTAGTGGTCGAAAAATCGTCCTCAAAGACTGTGTTTCCTGAACCGTCTACAATCCTAATGGCAGCAACTGTGAGGCCTTCTTTCTCATCTGATATGCCTCCGTAGTGAGGAGTGAATGCATCGCTGTCTACAATAAATCGGATCTCCACGCCTGCTTGATTCTGGAATGACGAAGGAATGTCGAAAGATACGGTTCTGATTCCATTGCTTTGGTCGCCACTGACTCCATCGTAACCACTGACTCCTGGAATTGCCCCTGCCCTGTCTTCACAGTTGTATACTGTGCTCGTACCGGAAGAAGAAATATCTGTCCAAGTATTGTTGTTGAGAGATAGTTCTACACATGCATTGTCCGAGTAAGAACCTTGCAAGTCCCACTCCATATCGACTTCTATGTCGTAAGTGCTGTTGGTGCCAGTCAAATCGAGGGTTCTCTGGAGTGCACCGTATTGGTTAGCCGAGTAGGAACAAGAGGTCCCGGGAGTGTAGCAACCGCCGTGCCATGCTCCGTACTGAATTCCGTCGTTATTGTAATTGATATTGTCAATGAACCAACCTGGGCGCTCATTTTGCGAGCCCGGGTCTGTCCAGATGTGGAATCTGAATTGGATTTTGCTAGCATTAGAAATATCAGTTATCGAACTCATCGATATGTTGCTGGTAACCCAACCACTGTGGATAGGAGAAGCGAAGACGGGGACTGCTCCCGAAGGAGCTCCCTCAGGGCTTGGGGCACTAGTAGACATTGTACTTGGATATCCTCCATCAGGGGCGATGTAAGTCCAGTTTGTCCAACCATTGGTATTGATTCGATACTCTACCCATGCTCCATCTCCTCCACCAGCGGCTGTGCTGTCAAGATGATACCAGTGATCGAATGTCATGTAGTAATTGTTGATTGTTGCAGCGGAGGGGACATTTACCTGTGGCATCAGGAAGTACCCAGCTGAGCCGGCGGGCACAGGAGAGCCTGGCATGGTGCCTACTGCAACTATGCCTTCCGAGGCAGAGGATGGAATTATTCCGTGTGAGAGATTCATTTGGTTTCCAAATACGGTACCGTTTAGGTTTCCGAATGTTGTGGCCCCCCACAGTTTGTTCTGATGACAGAAGTAAGTCTGATTAGTGACCTCGCTAGAATCCAACTGGTTGTTACCATTGGTGTTCAATCCAGCCTTCATCAGGTTGCCTCCGAATTCGCAGTTTGAACCTGCTGACTCGCTGAAGAATTGGAACAGATAGCCAACTGTGGATCCGTTGATTGTGGTATCGCAGAAGTAATCCATCCAGAGTACCTCATCGTTGTCTAGGCTCTGGTCGAAATCATTGTCCCAACCTCTCTCGACTAGGCTTCCATTACCTCCTCCGCAGCCACTAAGGCCGGTGTTGTAGTAACCGTAGTCATAGACATGCTGCCAACCAGGAGAGTACTTGTAGACACTGTTGAGATTGACAGATATGGAGCCTTCATCAAAAGTGCTGATGTTGGATCTTGAACCATCATCAAGTAATGTCAATGATTCATCGTTGACCATCTCTGTGCCATAGAAAGTCCCTGATGACAGATCAGCTCCAGCCCAAGTGATTCCATCATCAAGCGAGACAGCCATTGGAGAGTTAGTAACATGTAGCCATCCGTCTTGGATGGTAGCATTTCCTGGTACTCTGAATCCGGTCACTGTGACCGAATCTCCTTGGGGATCCACGGTTGAAGGACCGTTCCAATTTGCGGTCCCAGCGGTGGCAATTGGTGCTAGAATCATGAGGAGTACGATTGCTCCTGCTAGTCTCTTACGCTCGGCTGGCATGCTGCCACGTGTGTTTAGGTCCAATATAACCAAATTGGTTCTGTTCTACGAACAGACCCATTTGGCAGGAAATTCTCAATCAATTTATCGATTCTTATGGAGCCACTGGGGGGAATTGAACCCCCGACCTTCGCCTTACCAAGGCGACGCTATACCCCTAAGCCACAGTGGCGACGGGTGGGCCATCGATGGACTCGATTTAATCGCTACGATTCTGAGGGGCTTTTTCATCAACAGACTCAAGTCGAGAATGTTACTCGTCGGGCTCAAGCCGAGATCGCATAGCCCGGTATTGCGCATGACTGGAAATCATGTGGGATTTTCCCTCGGGAGTTCAAATCTCCCTCTCGGCGCCACCTCTCAACTTCAGGCGCAAGTGGTATCGAACTAGCGCGTGCCTTATTCGGTGCCTCTATTCGGGATTGTCGTGGGCGAGGACGAACAAGCAGGTTCGGATGTGGTCCGAGTT
>CETG01110833.1_pt1 | contig 21137 bp, 24 predicted proteins | sample 361471 | NCBI WGS metagenome assembly CETG01 (sample SAMEA2622696, study PRJEB7988) | marine metagenome | isolation source: saline water (ENVO:00002010), including | reverse complement strand
TCAGATTTTTTCTTATTGCTAAATGCTGGACAATTAGTTTTTTTATGTTCTCTTATAATTTTTTTTAATTGGGCATTAGTTTTTTTTTCCATGATATATAATTATTTAATATTTTTTTAGTTATAAAATTATTTTTATTTTGATATTATATTATAAATGGTAGAAATTAGTTTAGGTGATTTTGATTGGGACGATTATGATCAGGGAGTTAGTGAAAAAATAAATATTATGAAAGATTTACCTTATGAGATGCAATTTGATAAGGAAAATTTGTATCAAACATTTTATAATTTATATCACTATTACAAAAATATTGATTCAAATTTTGATCCATGTTGTGATTTACCCTCCCCGTTTTTTGAGGATTATATATTATCTAAAATAGAACATGAATTAAAAATAGAAATTGATGATGAAATTTTCTATTTAGAATTAGAAAAATATTTAGATAAAAAAAATAAAAAAGATAATTAAATATGTTTTCATTTTTTACATTTTATAGTGATATAAAATATGAATCTGAAAAAAAATTAGCTAAAGAGATTATATATAAAATTGAACAAGAGCTAATAGACCCGAAAATACCATTGAGTAAAAAAAAAAAAAAACTATTGATTATCAAGAGTTTAAAATATTATTTTTCTTTATAGATATTATATAAGATGTCTGATTCAACTATCAATCCAGGAGTATTAGGTTTAAGAAATAGTGTTGTATCTACTAGAGAGGATTCAACCAATAATATAAATTATTATTTAGGATTTATAAAATTTGTAGATGGGAGACAACAAATTGTTTATTTTGATCAAGTTTTAAATTATAATCCAAGTACTGGTGTATTAACAGCACCATCATTTTCTGGAGGAACATCAACTATTACTATAACAAGTGATATAAGTAGTAGCACAGTACAATATTTAACCTTTGTTGCGGGGACAGGGAGTCAAAGTTTAAAAATAGCGTTAAACGAGGGTTTTGCATATTATCCAAGCACTGAAACCTTAGCTACAAGTAGCGGTGGTTCATTATCTATTGGAACTGTGGGTTGGACACTAGCAGCCCCTCAGTCAAAACTCCTTATCACATCTCAGAACAGCACTAATATTTTTACATTAAATGGAATAAATATGGGGTGTGATAGTACTAATAACTATCCTCAAATAGCGTTAGTTTCTACATCAGCTACAGGAAAACCTCATATAAAATTTTGTAGAAACGGGAATAATTACGATGGACTTATGGAATATGATTTATCAACCTCACAGATAAATTTCTATGTAAATCAATCGGCAAATAAAGTTTTACAATTAAAAGCCAATTCGGTAGATGTTGAAGAAAATTTAAATGCTAACACCGGTGTAATAAATTTAATTTCGGCTGGTAACACAAATTTAAATTTTTATGAGAGTGCTACTCACCGCTGGTCATGGGGTTATAATACATCAAGTAATTATATATTTTTACAAGATGTTGTAAATAGCCGTGATCCTATACAATGCTTAGATAATAGTCATGTAAAGATAAATCCTTATGCTGTAGGTGATGTCCAAATTGGTATGAATCCGAGTAGCAATCCATCATTAGAAATTAAATCTACAATAATAGAAACCAATGTAGATTTAGATGTTCAAGGTGATTGTAGTGTTAGAGAAAATTTCCTTGTAGGTACTGTAGGAGCGTATACTCTCGGACACCCGTCCACACTGTTAAAGTTTCATACAGGCACGAGTGGATACGGCGTAAATGAAGCAAGTGTTTTTATGGGAACGGGTGATGTTGCAGCGGATACTTACGCATTCGGCATGTATTTCGGCAGTAATACAGGCACAGGATCATCATTTATACAAACAGGGATAAGAACCTTCTCAACAGGGGTAAATATTTCCAACTACAACCTTTTGCTCCAACCGCATTGGGGAAATGTAGGAATTAATACTACTGATCCAAGAAGATCACTTGATGTGAGGGGAACTTGGCCTCAAATTACCGCGACTACTTCCAGTGGAAACACTGCAATTATGGGTGAATATAGCGGAACTCCGTTATTCGGGGCTCATAATTTCGCATTAAACGCTTGGGCTTTCGCTCAATTTTATGGCGGATTTGCTCCCACGCCATCTGACGCCCGAGTGAAACAAAATATTCGTAATGCAGATATAGATCATCTGTATAATGAATTCGGAAAATTGAGAGTTGCTTGTTATGATTACAAAGAAGGTTTCACGGGGAGAGACTTCGGTTGTATGCAGGGCAGCCAGGTAGGTTTTATAGCACAGGAAGTGGATCAGATATTCCCTAATGTGATAACCAAGAAAGACATGAATTGGGGGACTGGGGAACTTGCTGATTTTCATTGTATAGATAAGATGAGATTGAGCGACTATGCAAACGCTGCTTTATTGAAAGCTATGGAAAAGATACAGACATTAGAAGAAGAAAATACAAAATTAAAAAATGAAATAGAACTTATTAAACAAGATTTTAATCAGAAATTAGAAGAAGAAAATACAAAATTAAAAAATGAAATAGAAATTATAAAACAACATTTAAATCTAACATAATAATAAACATGTCTGAGAGTATTATTTTATTTACCGTAATCGCAAGTACCATCTTAAATCCTTTTCTGAATTATCTTGTAAATAGTAGATGCAGTAAAATTAAATGTTGTTGTTTGGAATGTGATAGAGATGTATTAACGGAAATACAAGATTTAGAACAAAATAAAAATAAAAATAAAAATAAAAATAATAATCAAATATAAAATTAATTTATTATAAATTGTTTTTATGTAAAATATTTAAAGATAAAATAATTTATATAAGTATAAATAATATAATGACTAAACAATTATATAAAAAATTTGATGATTTTATGGAAAATTTAAAAGATGATCCAACAGAAAAACAAATTAAGGATAAAATTGATAGTTTAGTTTATTCTGGTTCACCTGCTCTAAGAACAATATCATCAAGATATAGTTTATTTAAATCTTATGTTAGAAAAAATTACGATGGTTTATCTGATGATTTTTTAAAAACAATTAAACCACCTGAGGAAATAATACAATATTTATTAAACGAGGATATGGAGCGTAGACAATCAAAAACTAATTTTAATTTTAGTGATAAAGATGTAGAGAAAATATTATCATTGATTGATTCTGATAATATATTAGATTCAGGGATTTTCTTACAATTTATTAGTGGACGACGAGCATCAGAAATTTATCAACATAAGGACGATCATGATTTAATAAAACTTGAGAGAATTAAAAATAAACCTGATTTAGTAAAATTTTCTAGTTTACATAAAAAAAATAATGATGAAAAACGAGAGATTGTTAGACTTATACCAAATACCTTAGACTCAAAAACATTCAAAGAAAAATATACGGCATTGCATAAAAATTTTGATATAAAAACTCAAGATTATATTAATAGAGTAAATAGACGACTTAAGGAATTATTTAATAATAGAAAAGATATGAGTACTCACAAATTAAGAGGTATGTATGCTGTATATATGTTTAATGAACATAATCCACAGGATATGAATATCAATGGTTTTATTACTGATATATTAAATCATGATAGTCCAGATAGTAGTTTAAATTATTCTAATTATGTTTATAAAAAAACTCCTGTGATTAAAATTGATAGAAAAATAAAAAAAAAATCTAATTAATATAATAATGACTGATAAAATAAAATCTACAAAAGCAGATGCTCTCAAAGGATTGGTTGATATTGGTATTATGAAAAAAAGTGTAAAAGGTTCTAGAGGTTTAGGTATTTCTGATAAAGATTTATTTAAAAAAACCACCAAAATTAAAAAAAAAGATGATATTAAAAAAATTGGTTCTAGGGCAGAGGTTTTTCACGGCAATGCAGAACATACAACCGGAGGTTTAGAAAAAAAAGATTTGATGAAAAAAGACGGTAGAATTGTATCAAAAAAAACTAAGAGATAATATAGATTTTGTAATTTAAAACTTGAGAACTTGCTTAAATCCGAAACTATCTCTATAGACTATTCTATAGACATAGTTTTCAATTTACTCAAGTTTTCAAGTTTTAAATATTATTTTATATTATGTATTATTTTATAAAAAAATTTTTATTTTATAGTTTGTTTTATTATTATGGATTTTCTAATTTATTAAGTATAATCATAATTTTTTTATTATAAATATATATATAATAATATGTCTCTATATTCAAATTCCTTAGCAAAAGCTTATATGTTACATGTAAGATCAAAAGATGTTGAGCAATTATCTACTAATTTAAATACTAATATGAGAATAAATCTAGATGCACCAATTAGACGAGATAATGCCTTACAAGATATACACTTATCACTATCTACAGCACATATACCGTTTACATTCTATCAATTTTCAAGTAATTTAGAAAATATAAATATTTATATTGATGGATCTAGTAGTTTTGTATTAGCTGCCGGTAATTATGATATATTTGAATTAATTGCTCTAATAACAGCAAGTAGTTTTCCATATTCTGCTACATATAACGAAAATACTAATAAAATAACTCTTACTAATACCGATTCTACTAGTCATGTAATAAATTTTTCTGGTTCTGAATCAAAAGGTTTAGGGAAAAATTTAGGTTTTTCTGCTACTGATATTACTGTTGGTTCTGGGGGTACTGCTGTATCTGATGGCTCTGTTAATTTACAAACTATACACACCTTATATTTACATAGTGATTTAGCTCTTAGTAATGTTATAACAACTGAAACTAAAAATTATACTAATATTATAGACCAAATAAATGTAGATGTTCAACCATTTGAAATTATAAGTCATGGATATTATGAATCTGCACCATTTGCTTCTGTATCAGATCAAGAACAAATAAAATCTTTTGAATTAAGTTTAAGAGATCAAAATTTTAGATTAGTAGACATGAATTCTAGCAATTTTGAATTATCTATTTTATTTGAAATTCATAACCCTGATATATCTCAACCAATAAACGAAAATCCACCACAAGCACGAGGTAGGAGGAGATCTATGATAGAAAATATAGAACCAGTAAAACCTCCGGAAAATAATTCTGAGGTTAATATTCCAAATACTAGACGACCAAGTGATTCAACACCACAACCAACAGATTTTATAAGAAAACGACCAGATACACCATTACCAAAATTAAGATTTGGTAAGGAAATAGTAAAAACAGATGATGTATCTAAGGCTGGTACATTCTCTGGTTTTCCAACACCACCAATAGAAATCCCCGTTGTAGAAAAAGTCTCTGATGAAACTGATAACGATAATCCAGAATTATTAGATGCCTTATTAATGGCTAATTCATTATTATTAGATGATGAATAAAAATATTAAAATAAATTTATTTTATATATATATATATAATTGTTATTATGCATTTAGAAACTAATAAATTGTCTAATATTCCAAAAATGCCCTGTGATGTAGATAATTTTTCTGATTTACCGTTTTTACCAGAGCCTCCATTACCTGTTAAATCTTTTGCTATGTATATTGTTGGTTCTCCGGGATCTGGTAAAACTAATTTACTTATGAGTTTATTAACAAGTAATGGTAAGAAAAATAAACCCTTATATTATTACAAATTTTTTGACCATATAGAGCTAATAAGTGCTAGTATTAGCACATTACCAAAGAAATTTTTAAAACAATTACCTGATGAACAACAACATAATAAATTTTCTGATGAATTAATTGTTGATATAATTAATGATATGAAAAATTCTGAGAATGAAAATAACCTTATAGTGATAGATGATTGTATCCGAGATGTTACTAGATCTAAAAATCTCAGTAAAATTTTTTTAAATAGGAGACATATAACTCATGATCCTGATAAGGAGGGTAATGGTGGTTTATCTACAATTCTTACAAGTCAAAAATACACCATTTGCCCGCTGGAATTTAGAAACGCTCAGTCTGATTTTATGATATTCAAATCTAGTAATGCAACAGAGGTCAATAGAATTAAGGAGGAACTCATGCATGATTTAAATAAGGACGAACAAGATGAATTATTAGATATGGCTTGGTCAAAACCATATGGTTTTTTATATATAAAAATAAATAAAAATAAGGATTGTGGAAAATATTTTATTAATTTTGATAAAGTTGTTTTTGAATAAATTATTTTTAAAAAAAAATATATATTATATATATTATATAATGTGTAAAAAAAGTACATATACTGTGAGATTTTCAAATAGAGGAACTAATGTTTTTGAAACAGTCACTAGAACCACATACATGGTGAATATTCCTGTAGAATTAAGAAACGGGAAATCATCTATGATAACGGTGTTAGATGGTAATATAGCTATAAAATCTGATAATTCTACATATCATACACATAATGAATTAGGTGTTATTAGTAATTTACCAATTTTAGGTATGGATACTGAAGTTGAATCTGGTCATCAATCTCAAAATTATAGGACCTTATTTTCTGTTGATTTAACTACATATCATACTCACAATGTAAACCACCCGATTAAATTAAAAAATAAAATTGGTCCATATAGATGTGGTGCTTTACCTGAAAAATTTGAATTTACTAGATATGTTGTAGATGCTGGAGTTGTTACCCCGTTTGATACTGGGGTAGGAAATTCTGATTTTATTGATTTTACATTATCAATTGAATTTGATGATGAAAATGATAATTAATTAAATTATATTTTTTTTTTATTTTATTTTATTATATTATAATATAATTATTATGCAAAGAGATAAATCTAGTAAGAATAAAAAGACGAATGAAAATAATAATATTATAAATATTAATCTTGGTAAGGAGGTGGAGAAAATTGTTCAACAAAAATCTGAGTTAGTACCGATTAGTCTAGAACCATCTATGAGTGAACAAATTGAGGACGATGGTTCTGATGATATGGATAAACAATTAGTTGACGAATTACAAGCTGCTATTAGAGAATTTGATGCTGTTAAGGATAGAGCTAAATCTATGAATATAAATATACCTCCAGTTTTATCTGATATACCTGATTATTTAACAAATATAAATAATTTAAATCAAGTTGAGAGATTAACTAACGATTTAAGGGAAAGAATAAATAAAATTAATTCCATGATTTTACAACGACAACAAGCCCCCTCAGTATCACCTCAAGCTCCACCAACAGCACCAACTCCACCCGTTAGTGATACAAATATACCAACCGGACCAAGATTTCCAATGAGGAATCCAATGCCGCAATTTGCACAGCCGGCTTTTTCTAGTGGTACTCCAGTCATAGATCCGATTGCTGTTCAGAGACAACAAGAACTAATTAAAACTCAACAAGAAAGTCTAAGAAAATTACAGGAACGATTAGCAAAACAAGCACAACAAGGTCAACAAAATCAACCCGATCCCGTAAAAGATGATCCAGATTTTGATGCTAGTTTTGGAGATGTTGGAACAGCATTATCTAGAGCTAATAAAATAAAAGAATATTATGAAAATAGTAATAATTTACCACCAAATAGGGATAGACCGTTTTTTAATAATAAAATAAATTCTGATATTGGTACATTAACACAATTATCAAGAACTACAACTAATCCAGCTATAAAATCAACTATTGATGGTATAATACAAGAGTTGATTATTTTAAGAGATAAACCGCCTGGTAATGAACCAACTGGCGGACGGGGTAGACCTGCCGAAACACCTGAGGATTATAGACCACCACCTTATACACCAGAAACAGATCCAGCCCCTGATTATGATAGCCTCCCGAGTTCAAGAGCTTATGCTGAATTAAGAGCTAGAGGATTTCAAGTAACCCCCGTTCCAATGGTAAGATCTATGGAACTTGTAGAATTAAGAGATACTAGCGGTAATCCAACAGGTAAATTTAATTTAATTATAAACGGTGAGCGTCTAAATCAAGTTTTTAATGCTGATGGGAGTTTTATAGATATTGATAATAGTGTTATAGATGTGGCTGCGGCAAGTGGTGAAACAGGTACAAATTTAGCAAACAGAATAAAAACAGCTTATAATGAAAATACTGGCGTTGCTGGTATAAGAGTAGTTAAACCAAGTGGAGTTTCTACATTTATTCCAAAAAGAATTTTGAGACAATCAGTTAGAAATATAGAAAATTATTTACAAAATATGGGTTTTTTCTTAAGGGAGGGGACTAACGCCGATTCCTCTCCATCTACAGGCGTTAGACGACCAACAACAGATATTAAATTAGCAAGACAATTTTTGATAAATAAATTACAAGAAATAAATAATTTTCAAGTTGAACCAATAAATCAAAAATATAAAAATGATTTAATGAATAGAGTTCAAGTATATATAAGATCTAATTTACCTGAGGGAAATACAACACCACTATCAGAGGTTTATATACCTTATTTAACAGATGTTAATTATGATGTGAAAAAAGCCTTAGCTTACAATAGAGGACATACTATTCAAACTCAAAGACAAACTGGACAACAAGACCAAGATAGTGCAAGAGCTGGTTTTATGGCTGTATCTAATATACCTGCTCCAACACCTGATGAAATGCGAGGAGGTGAAACATTTATTTTTAATTTAGTAAAATCTATGTTTGAAAATCCAAATAATAGACCTGTTGACCCGCAAGATACTACAAGTAATATTAGACCGGAGGATATGTCTCCATAAAAAAAAAAATAAAATAAAAAAATATATATTATAAATATATATGTCTCAAATTGATAATATTAGTGATATAGATTTTTTTGTTGCAGAACAAATAAAACAATATAATAAAATACCTGATGATGAATCTGAGAAATTTGTTGAACCAGAACCTCAACCTCAACCAGAACCAGAACAATCATCTACAGTTAGTATTATAAAAAAAGCTGCAATTACCGGTTTAGGTATTGCAGCTACTGCTGTTTTAGGGAGTGCTATAAGAAAACAATTTTATGGACCTCAACAAGCCACTGGACGAATAGGTAGAGAACGAATAATAAGAGATCCTGAACTTAATCAACCCCGTCCAAATATTCAACCAGTTGAACAAGAATATATAAGTGTTCCACCACCAATCGGTAGACCTTTTTCTGAGAGAACATATGTACCAGTACCAACATATATAACTGCTCAACAACAAATAAATCAAAGAAATCTAAGAAATTAATTTTATAAATTTTTTATAAAAATATATTATATAATATATATAATATGTCTAAATTTTCAACACCAAATATAAATGATTTTGTAAATAATCAAATTACATCTTATAATCAAATTCCAGATGAGGATTTAAATTTTCAACCTTATACTGAACAACAATTAGATCCAATAGCTAGAATGGCTAAAAATACTTACCAAGATCCAAATAAGCGTCAAGATGTAGGTAATTATAAATATTTACAAGATGAATCAACTGATGATTTAGCTGTTTATGAAAATGACGATGAATATCATATTAGTATTAGAGGGACTAGTCCAAAAACTTTTGTTAGAGATATGATTAAAGATAGTGCTATAGCACTTGGTACTCTTGGTGCACCAATATTTAATAGAGCATTTGAACAAGATATTGAAAATGTGCAAAATAAAATAAATAAATTTAAACTAAAAAAACCTGTGAGCATATCTGGTCATTCAAAAGGAGGGAGTGTGGCTGGTTTTGTAGGAGTAGATAATCCAGATGTTAGGGTTACTACATTTAATAGAGGTGATGCATTGCCGTTTGTAGGAGATTATATTAAATGTGCTATTAATGGTTGTGAAAATATTAATAATTATAGGATTAGTGGTGATACAGCTGGTTTAGTTGGTTCTAAATTTTCTAATCAGAGATATTTTAATTTAAAACCAAGAAAACCAACAAAGGATATGAAAGAAACAGCTGAAACCTTAAAATCAACTGTAGGGAAAATAGTTAATTTTTATGATGATGATTATTACCTGCCTCACCCGATAGATAATTTTTTAAATAGAAAAAAAGATAAATTATTAAGTGATGATACTTATGCTAGACCCTTAGCCGCAAAATTAGGAGCTATTGGTGTTGGTGCTGCTGCTGCTGCATCTATCTATGGAGTTAAAAAATATTTACAAAGGCAAGATAGATTTGGAATATATGTAGATGTTTTACAACAAATGCAATTAGATGAAGATGATCCAAATTTTGACCCTGATGCTGCTCCAACTGATGAACAATTTGATGCTGCTGAGGGTATTGCTGAGAATATTGCTGTAAATATACCTTTAGCTAATTTTAAAGATAAAGTAAAAGGATTTACAGAATTAAGATTTGGATTAGGTGGTATGGCTGCTGGTGGTTTTATTGGTCAAGGTATTTATGATGTTGTTTATGGTAGAGATTTAGATAATCCAGGTGAGGACGAATTATAAAAATAAAATATTATAGTATATTAAAAAATATGCCGAAAAATAAAATTGATTTAAATAATGCTTGTATATATAAAATTGTTTGTAAGGATTTAAGTGTAAAAGATTGTTATGTAGGTGCTACATGTAGTTTTGTACATAGAAAACATCAACATAAATCTAGTTGTTATACAAATGTAGATAGATATTTATATAATTTTATAAATATACATGGAGGCTGGGAAAATTGGGATATGATTGAAATAATTAAAATAAAACCTGCCGATTTAAGAGAATTACATAAAATTGAGAGAGAATATTTAGAGAAATTAGGGGCTACACTAAATAAACAAATTCCATCAAGAACTAGATCAGAGTGGAGACATGATAATCCGGAAAAAATTAAAGATAAAAATAAAAAATATTATGATAAATATTGTAAAACTGTATTTTGTTTTTGTGGTGGAAACTATATAAAAAAAAATTTAAATAGACACTTAGAAACATATAAACATAAAAATTTTTGTATGAGTATAAATATTTTTCAAAATAAACTATTTAAAGACTTAAAGAATAAAAATCAAAAAAAAATATCAATATAAAAATATGGATAAAAAAAAAAAAACTGTAGTACTTGAAAAATCAAAACAACAGGGAAAACGCTTCAAGGTTACTATGAAAAATTTTCCAAATATGAATGACCACTCTCACCATTTTGGTGCTAAGGGTGGAAAAACTTATATAGATTCTAGAACTGATCAAGAAAAAAAAAATTGGGAGAGTAGACATAGAGGTGATAAGGGATATAATTCTATACATAGTGGTATTTATTATTCTAAAAATTTATTATGGGGAAAAAATAAATCACTAGATAAAAATATAAAAGCATTAGAAAAAAAATTAGATGCTAAAATTATTAATAAAATAAAATAAAATATATTATATATGTCTGATAAATTTTTAGATAAAAAAAAATATAATAAGGCTAAAAAAATAGCCGATGATACACATAAAAAAAATAGTGCTTATAAATCACTATTTTTATTAAAAACTTATAAAGATTTAGGTGGAAAAATAAATCAAAAATCTGAAAAAAAATCCGGGACTACTGTTTGGCTTAAAGAAAAATGGAAAAATTTAAGTGGTGTTGTAGCTGGTAAGACAAAATTAAAAGATGCTCCAGCTTGTGGAAATAGGGATAAAAATCAAGGTAAAAATAAAACAATATGTAGACCAACGGTTAAAGTAAATAAGGAAACTGTAAAATTAGCTCAAAATTATAGTAAAGAACAATTAAAAAAAGCACAGAAAATAAAAAATAAAGGAGATAGAATTAATTGGAAAAAATTATAAATATTTTTTTTATTTATTAATAATATATATATGTCTATAACAAATAATTCTAGAGAAAAATGTGGATTTGGTTGTTTACTAAACAGATATAAAACACCGTTATTAATTGGGGGTGGAATTTTAGCTGCTGCTGCTGTGCCGTTTGTTGGACCTGCTGTAGCCTCTGGATTAGCCTCTCTTGGTGCTGGTGAGGCATTAGCTGGTGGTTTAGCTACCGCTGCAACTAGTGTTGTTGCTGCTAGCCCCGCCATAGCTGGTCAGGCAATAAGTGATATTAATATAGGAGAATATGAACAAGGATTAAATCAAGCATATCAGGGCATGGGTGATATTGAAAAAGCTGAATTTAGAGGTGGTGGATTTAGAGGTAATACTATTACTGATAATAGCTCTTATCAGGGATATGTGCATCCAAAATTTGGATCTGGTATGACTTATGAACAGGCAACCTTACCAAATATAGTTTATTAGAATAAATAGTAATAAATATAATTATAATACAAATAATAAAAATATATTTTAAATCTCATTAGTTTTATATGTATTAACTAATAAAAAAAAATAAAAATATTTTATATAGATGAATTATTCAGAATATATTTTTTGTAAAAAATGTAATAGATTTTATTCTAAATATTATTATAAAAAACATATTATATCACATAAACATATTAATCCAAATTCAATTTATATAGATAATATAAAAATTACTAGATTGAAAATTATAAGAAAACCGATAATTATTTATTTTTAAAATTATAATTTAAATTTTAAAATTATAATTTATTTTTTTTTTTTCTACTAATATATATATATACAAATGGAATCACAACAATTTGATGCGGAAAAAGAAATGTTTAGTTTACCAATTGGAGTCAGATATAATTTGGGGATTTCCGATGGTGTACCAGGCTCTAGGAATCTAGCGGTATTCCAACCAGAAAATCCCTCTACATTCACAGGAACTAGCAACAATGTAGTCAGAATACCAATCAGTGCTAACGGACAATTTTTAGATTTAAAAAATGCAGTATTAGGATTTAAATTTGAAAATAAAGCTACTGGTGGTACTACTGCACAAAAAACATGTACCCTTGATGGTGGTGCTCAAGCTATTATTCAGAGGCTTAGAGTTTTACAAAATGGTAATGAAATTGAAAGAATTGACTCATATGGACAAATCGCAACAGTTTTAGATCAATATGCTGGAAATATTACATCTCTTGTTACTGGTTGTACTCAAAACGGTGGTCCAAGACGATTAAGTAATACTACTAAAACACCCTCTACTGCTATCGCTGCATCTAGTAATGAAACCTTAGCCGATGGTACAAACATCGCCACTGGTGCTATTGGTGGTTCTATAACAGTAGTAAATGAACTTGGTGGAAAAGGATATATGCAAGAGGAGTGTGATTCACTACAACATGATACTGCAAGAACATACCAATTTGGTCTTAAAAACGCATTTTTTAATCCAAGCACTGCTAAAATGTTACCACCAGGAGTAGGCATAACTCTAGAACTTACACTAAATTCTCCAGCAAATTGCCTCAAATATGGTGCTGGTTCTGGTACTACAACCGCCGCTTATCATGCTACTAATTTTGAAATGAGCATACCTGTTGTTACTATACACGATAACAACGCTATGGCTAGATTAAACGCAAGACTTGCTAGAGGTGTTAGCTGGAAAGCCAACACATTCCATCATCATGTAAATACTATGACTGCAGGTGCTGGTCCAGCCTCAATCCAAATTGGAGAACGATCCAGAGTATTAAAAGGTTTAATATCTATTTTCAGACCTCAAGAGGATTTAGCTGACCAAGAAAAATTTAAACTATCTAAAAGAACAGTCCAGCCGCTAGATAACTTCCAGTACATCATTGGAAGCTCGCAATTTCCTATGAATCAGGTAAATTTAGTGTGTGATAGTGCTAAACCTGCCGCTGGTACTGCCGCCGGTACTAGATTAGGTTTAGCCAGTGATAGCGGTCAAGATATTTCTCACGCATATAACGAGGTATTAAGGGTTTTTGGTGGATTAAACAGCAATATGAGTTCATGCGTTATTGGTGCTGAACCATACATGCAATCTACATTAAATAATGGTGCTGGTTTAATCGCCGTAGATTTACAAGCTTATTCTGATGGTAGTGTTTCATCTGGTATTGATACTGCCTCTAACTCATTACCTGTTATGTTAAATGTACAAAAGAATGCCGTATTAGCTGCTAAAATTTTACAAGTTGATACTTACTCAGTATCTGAAATGACCATAATGGTTGATGGATTTGGAAATTTAATGTCCGAATCATAAATATTTGTTTATATTTTTTTATAATTTTATTTGTTTTATATAATGAATAAAATTAATAATTTAAAAAATAATATTAAACCGGATCAAGATAAAAAATATACTAATCCCGAATTAGCTAAAAAATTAATAAATTTAGTAGATATAAAAAAACATCATATTTTATTAGATCCATTCAGAGGACGAGGAGCATTCTATGATAATTTTCCAGAGAAAAATCATAAATATTGGTGTGAAATTGATGATGGTGTTGATTTTTTTGATTTTGATAAAAAAGTTCACTGGGTTATAACAAATCCGCCTTATAGTTGCATTAATAAGGTATTTGATCACTTAATAAAAATATGTGATGAGGGTTTTGCATTATTATTAGGCATGATAAATTTATCAGTTAAGAGAATAAAATATTTAGAAACAAACGGTTTTTTTATAACTAAAATACATCTTGTAAGAGTACGAGGTTGGTTTGGTACTAGTTGTTTTGTGGTCTGGCGTAAAAATAAAAAACCAATTTTATCTTATGATGATGATATTTATTCCATGCCTGATGATCAAGAAAAAATATACAAAAATTATATAAAAAATTATAATAAAAATTATTATATAAATAAAAAAAATATTTAGAATATATAAATGAATAATAATCCGAATATACCATTGATAATTGGTCCAGGCATGATACCAACAACTCCACCAACAATGACTTACAATGGTCTAACTCTTGCTGATTTTCAAGTAAATACAGATCAATTTGGTAATTTTTTAAATTATTATCAAGATATTTCCGCACCAGTTTTAACTGGACCACCAGAAAATACCTCTCAAGTAGGACCACCAGAAAATACCTCTCAAGGAGCACCACCAGAAATGCAGGTTGAAACATGGAGAATCAATTTCCGCACTATACCAGAATATAATCATATACATAGAGAAACATTAAGGACGAGATTTCAACCAGTTGCTAATAGATTACAGAGTCTTAGAAATCAAGCTGATAGGAAACTTACTCTTATAAATGATCCAAATACAAATGCTGCTGCTAGAGCGGGATTTATAACTCATTATAACAATATTGTGAATGCTGGACGACATGTGGAACATAGACTGAGGGGTTGGGGTCTATGGGTTGGACCTCGTATAGGTATTTTTGGTACTGTAAATACAGATATATTACCAACTTATGAAGGTGCTCAGCATGCGACATTTCTAAATGAACCTCAAACTACGGTATATTTACCAATTCAAAACCCGAACCCCTTATATGGAATTAATTTAGCGAACCAATTTAATAATGCTGGTGATATCTCTGGAGCAGGATCAGAAGATAAGTAAATTATTCTATAAAATTTAAATCAGTTTCAAATTGCATTTTATAACAATAATAATACATACCATGTGGTGGTGTATAATTTTTTTTATTAAAATCTGGATTATAACACTTAGAACGAGTATGAGGAATAATTAATTGTAAATTTTTATTACCATATTTTTCTAAAAACCATTTACAAGATAAAACTCCTGGTAAGCAAGCTATAATAAAAGGTTTATCAACCTCAAATAATTTATTGAAAATATCTCTCCGTTTAGAAAATGGGATATTACTAACAATAATATCAAAATCTAATTTATCTACATTTGTAAAAAAATCTATATCTTGATGAATAATTTTTTTACAATTCATATTTTTTAAACACTCACCAGATTTTCCATCTAAATAAAAAGGTTCATAAATAATCTTATTTTTAGGTATAAATTTATCAATTCTTAAATATAATTGATCCTCACTACCATAATTATCAGTTATATTATCATGTCTAAACATATATATTTATATTAATAAAATATATACAAAATTTAAACAACTTGAAAATAATTGAAAATACTTGAAAATACTTGAAAATACTTGAAAAGTAAAATAATAATAAAATATTATCATATATGCTAATAAAAAATATTATTAAAAATATTACATGGTTTATAATTTTATAATTTAAAACTTGAATTCTTGAAAACTTGAAGAAAGTCAAAACTATCTCTTAGAGAGGTCCTTAAGAGGTAGTTTTGAGTTTAGTCAAGTTTTCAAGTGAATATTTTTTTAATAGACCATAAAATAAAAAACAAATATTTATTTTAAATCTAACATGGTCTAAATATTGTTCACTTGAATTTTCAAGTATTTTTCAAGTATTTTCAAGTTTTTCAAGTTTTAAAAAATATTAGTAAAATTAAACAATTGTTAATTAGATTATTTTATTATATTTTATTTTATAATTCTTAGAAAAAAGTACCACAAAAAAAACTGTGGTATTTTTTATTTTCAAAATTGTAATTTTATTTAGAATAATTTATTTTTTTCAATTATTTTCTTATTATAGTTATATATAACATATGTCTGATACAAGTAATAACGAATATGAATCTGATGATAGTGCCGTAAGTGAGTCAGAAATAGCGAATGAAAACGCTGAAATTGAATATAAGCAATTAAAAAAACAACAAAATAAGCAAAAAATAAAAAATAATAAAATGACTAAGGTAGTAAAATCATCTGACCCGACAATACAGGTTGAATTAAAATCAAGAGTTAAAAAAAAACAGCCCCGTAAGATAGTAATTTATAGAGAGGACATTGATGATGATGAGGAGGAATTTGAAATCATAGAAAAAAAACCAAAAGGTAGACCAAAGGCAAAAAAAATTGTAAAATACAAGAACAAAAAAGGTGATGAGGTTGACGATAGATTAGAGGCTGATGAGGTTGTTATTAACACTGCAGAAAAAAAACAATTATCAGAAAAAGATATACAAATACTAAAACTTGAGGAAAGATTAGCTGAACTTGAGACCGTATCAGGTAAGAGAATTAGAGGCACGAAAAAACACAAACCCGACAAGAGACAAATAAATCAGAGATCTGAAAAACAGATAGCCGCTGCTGAGAGATTAGTAGCTGCTAATAAAGAAAGGGCAAGAGTGAAAAGGGAGGCAAAATTAAAAACAGAAACCAAAGAAACAGTGAATGAGGTGATAAAAGAATTAGGTCAGAAAAAACAAGAGGAAAAAACGAAAAAAGAGGAGATTAAACAAGCCGTAAAAGCTGCGTATGACCCGTTAAAAGATCCATATTTATAATTATTTTTTTATCTTATTGTTTTATCAAAAAAAATATTTAAGAGTAATTTATTAATAATTATTAAAAAATAATTATGAATAAATTTATGATAAATAATAAAAAAACAGAAGGGGGGTTCTGTGGTAATACACCAACCTGTATTACAAATATATATATCCCCTTACCCTTAAGTAGTTTATGTTTTAAATATATTAAATATAAATTATTGAGTGATAAAATTCAACATAAAAATCTCAACTTATTTAAAATGCAAAAAAATATTAATAATAATAATTGCAATTTTAAAAAAAAATTGAAATATGATTTGCAAGATAAATCCAGTGTTATAAATAATAAAAAAATAGAGGGGAATATGACGCAAATCAATCATAAGGAAAATTACGAATATTTAGGAGATGATGAGTATCCACTATATTGGTCAGAAATAACATACGATGATAAGGGAAAACCAAAAAAATCATCACCAGCAACATGGACCGGTAAAAAAACGATGACTTATAACAAATTGGTTGATTGGTTAGATAAAAAAAAAATAACTTATGGTGCTATTTATGTTTATCAAGATTTTACTAACTCAGATATAGCATGTATTGATTTTGATGGAGAGCATCACACTAAGGAATATCTAAGGGAAAAATATCCAGAGTTATGTGATGCGGCTTATGTATTACCAGGTAATACTAAGGGATATCACTATTTTGTAAGAAATAATATTTTTAAAAATTTTAATAAGAATATAGCTAAAAAATTCCCTGAGGATAAGGAGATAGATTTCTTAGCACATAATATTTGGTTAAAACCAAAGGATTTTGTAAAATATCAATCTAACACGGACAGGATAGGTGAAATTGAAACAGATGATTTAGATAAAATATCAACAGTGATAAGAGATAGATGTGAAAATAAATATCTAGAGGATTCATGTCCAGATCTCCAAGATAAAATATATTCTAATATAAATAACGATGAAATAAGTGAAATAGTAAATATTCTAAGTCAACATAGGTCAGAGAACGGGCAAGATTGGTCTAAGGTAATAGCTGCATTAAAAAAATTATATCTTAAGGATTTAGCTAGACAATTTTCTAAGAAATCCAATAAACATACTGATTCTGAATTTGAAAATAAGTGGTCAAGTAGTAACGAATTAAGTATTGGTGTTATTATGAATATGGCTAGAGATGATAATCCAATAGAATATAAAAAAATTAGAAATAAATATAAATATGCTGGATTATGTTTAGATATTGCTGATTTTGAGACCTCAGATAAATTATGTGATAAAATATTTGTTTATTTGCAAGGTAAATTAGTATTTGATGGATCTAGTTGGTGGTCTCCAGTAAATAATTTATGGACTAAAATAAAAAAACCAACTAGAGATATTTGCTGTTTATTAACCGCTGGTTGGAAAACTGGTGATAAAAAATTATCAGATAAATTATATAATATAGATGATGATAAGGAACGAAAAAAAATAGAGGACGACCGTGATATTTTAAAAACTTATAGAAAAAATTATGATAAGCAATCTGGAGTAGCTCTATTAGCAGACCAATTATCTAAGTTATTATTAGATAAGGATTTTGTTGATAAATTAGATAAATTTGAATACAAAATTCCGTTCAAAAACGGAATATATGATTTAAAAAATAATTATTTTAGACATGAGATATTTGATTCAGATTTTATTACTAAGACTAGTCATGTAGAATATGATTCATCATATGACGAACAAAAATTAACAGGTGATACCAATAAGGTAAAATATGAACTATTAAAAATATTTAATAACGATGAAAATTTCTATAATTATGTATTATCATATATTGGGTGTGCATTTTGCTCTGTTCCAAGTATAAATCAAACTTGTTTATTTAATATTGGAGCTGGTTCAAACGGTAAATCAAAATTATTAGAAATTTTATGTAATATTTTTCCAAATATGGTAACTAAAATTACTAGTGAATTACTCCAAGAAAAATTTGATAAGTCTTGTAAACTATTACCAAAATTAGGTCAATATAGTTTAATATATTTTGAGGAATATCCAGATGGTAAAAAAATAAATAATAGTTTGATTAAGGATATGGTAGGTTCTGATAAAATAAATACTACTAAGATGTATGCTGAGGACCAAGACATCAAAATAAAATCAAAAATTATTATAAATTCAAATTATTTACCAAAATTTCAAGACATGGATTGGGCTATTATTAGACGATTTAGAGCTGCTGAATATAAGAGCAAATTTGATTATAATATTGAGGATAATAGTAAAAAATTAGAATTTACGATTAATACAAATTTTACTAGAGATATGTTAGAATATACTCAAGCAATTATAAGATTAGTAATTAATTATGGTGTTAATTTTGGAGAAACTCAAGAATTACCTCCACTACCTCCGGACCAACAAGATTATACTAACCAAATTATTCAAGATAACGATGAATTAGGTGGGTGGATAATAAATAATATTATAATTGATAAATCTGGCGATGAAAAATTATCTATTAGAGAAATCATGGATAAAATTGATGATGAGTGTGATGAAAAAGCCAATAGAAAAAAAATAAGAGATCTAATAAAAAAAAAATTAGGTATTGATTATGATTCTAAGGGATATTATCAGAGTACTCATAGTCAGGGGGGATTTAAGGATATTAGATTTATTACTGAGGAGGAAAAAATTACTGAGGAGGAATAAAATAAATATAATAAAATAAATATAATAAATAAATTAAAATATAATATTTTTTTTGTAAGATAAATATATATGTTTACTCAACAACAAAAAATAGATAAAATACAATCTGATAGGAAACGAAAACCAATATCAGATGAAATAAAAAAAAAAATAGAAAATAGTGTATTAAATATGCCTCCAAGTAGTTTTAATAAAAAAAAATTTAATAAAAAATATTTTTTTTCTGACTTAGATAAAAATATTCAATTACCACATGTAGAATATGATATACCAATTATTGAGGTTGATACAAAATTATTAAAAACTTGGAATAAATCAAATTATCTTGGATTACAAGATCCAGATAAATATATGGGTCAAAATTTTGAAATAATAAATAATTCATGTATGGGTGTTGATAAGGATACTAATAGAATTTTATGGATTTTTATTAAATCACAAGATGACCCGGCTATAAAATATACCATGAAACATGCTATTGAGGTAGGTCAAGGTATGCAAAAATATTTAAAAAAAAAAGTCAAATTTTTTTATAGTAATTTTCATAATGGTTGGGGAAACGCCACAGAAAAAAGAAAAGATAATTATAGTGGAGAAAATTGGCTAGATGGTTATCAGAGATATTTATGTAGATATAAACCTGATAAAAATTCAAGTAATTTTGTATCATATTATCCAATGAAACAAAATGGAAATAATGATATAGAGTGGAGATATAAACAATTAAGATTATATTCATTGTTATATCAATTAGAAAAAAGATATTGTCCGGCTAGTGCTGAATATAGATATAATTTAGCAAAAAATGTTAATTTTACTGGAATAGATCCAAATTTACCATTACATTTAAATCCATCAACATCTATAGGAGGTAGTATAGATTTTGCTAGCCGTTTACATACAGATAGCTCAATAAAAGGCACATTGGAGTCTATAATATGGACACCTGCAACAAATGGAAAACAAATTTTTGTAAATGGTGCTGGATATTATTTTGATATAAATGATTATTGTTTAATGTTTCAAGTAGGGACAGATTATCATGGTACTGGAGCAACTGGGAATCATGGAGGTTATGGTTTTGTAAATTTAACAAAAAAAAATTTAGTAGCTAATACAGAATATATAAAAGAATGGTATAATGAATGGGATAAATATTATAAACAATAAAATATAATATATATATTAATAATTGAAAACATGAAAACTTGAATATTTTGTAAACTATGTCTATAGAGTACTCTATAG
>CETG01071920.1_pt1 | contig 21164 bp, 17 predicted proteins | sample 361471 | NCBI WGS metagenome assembly CETG01 (sample SAMEA2622696, study PRJEB7988) | marine metagenome | isolation source: saline water (ENVO:00002010), including | reverse complement strand
TAACCTTTCGTCAAGTCTTGTTGATCTTTATTTTGTCCTTGCCATACTGGTACTGTGAAATGGAAGCAAGAACCTTTATTAATTTCAGATACAACCCATATTCTTCCACCATGAACTTCAACAATTCTCCTACAAACAGATAGTCCTATCCCAAAACCTGAAGTTCCTTCTGATGTCTGTGGAAGCCTCACTTTGTCAAGAAATATTCTTTGTTGTTCATTTTTTGGAATCCCTGGACCTTTGTCACAAATTGTTATTTCAACCCATTGATTAGTTTTATGTATCATGGTTATTTTTATAGAACCAGAATCTTCTGAAAACTTTAAAGCATTCTCAATTAAGTTTAAAAATACTTGCCTCATTCTTCTTTGATCAGCATATACACTTGGCAAATCTGTAGGAATATCTGTATCTATTACAATTTTTCTTAATCTCCAAAACTTTTCCAATTCAAGGATTGCTTCAGCGGTAATAATCCCTAATTCAATTTTTTGAGGATTAAATAAAGCCTCCCATCTTGTGGTTCCTACTTCTAGAAGATCTTGTGATAATAGTTCAATCTCTTCTAATCTTCTTTTGATAACTTCTTGAAGTTTTTTTAAATTTATTTGTCCTAGTTTTTGACTTTGAATGGCTAAAGTAGCTGCAGTCAATGGTGTTCTCAATTCATGAGCAACCATTCTTAATAATCTTTCTTGGGATTCAATCCTTTTTGTTAAAGTTTCATTCTCCTGCCTTAAAACGAGCAACTCATCTTCTAAAAGTATTTCTTTTTGTGTCCTTGTCGAGTCAATTTGTGAAGCCTGAAGATTAATGCCAAGATTCTTTCTCAAACCTTCTTGTTTCCATCTAGGTAGCCACGTTTTTAATTGTTTAAAAATATTACTCCCTGCAAAAATTTGCTTTGGGGATGGAGAAATTTTTATTAAAGCAGGAATAGCTACTAGCCTATGTAACTCGAGTAGTTCAGGTTGTTCTGTAGGATCAGATATCTGTAATGATATTTCAAACTCGCAATTATCAGATTCTAAATAATCGACAAGAGCTCTTAAATCGCCTCTAGAAAGATGATTTCTAGCCGCAACAAGTATTAATTTAAGTTCTTTTTTATCATTCAAGAGATTAACCTGAAGTGTTGAAAAGCTGTCAATGCTTATGAACACATTAAGATATTTAACCTAATTTTACAGATAAGCTATGAAATAGATAGATCTTATTTATAAATGGTAGTTATTAATCAAAATAATAAATTACATTCAGACCCTTTAAATGCCCCAGATATTAATTTGGATAGTAATTTAAGGCGCTGGTTTTCGAGAAATATAGGTTTATGGAAATCACTTAGAACTTATTTCTTAGAAGAAAATAATAAAACATACAACATTTGCATGTTTTTAAAAATTGAAGCACTAGAGAATAAAAATCCTTGGCAATCACACTATAAATTTTCTTGGTATCCTGAAAAAAAATATACTTTCTTTGATGAAAATCCAAAATATTCAGAGAGAGGTGAAATGACCGCCTTTATTCAGGGACATCAATTAGTTAGGGAAAAATTTTATCTAAGTAATTCAAAAGGAATTTCAAATATTAAACAAATTGATGAACATGAAATGATTTTTGAATCTTCATATGAAAATTGGCATATATTAGAACATACAAGGCTCGTTAATTTAGATAATTACAGATTTAGGGTAATATATTCATGGGATAATGATGTGCTTAAGATAGTTGAGAATCATCATGAAATTAGAATAAGTTCATAACAAGATTTAACAAATATTTATCTAAAAATAATAAATGTTATCGTTGTATTATTACGAAATATATTTAATGAGATTCAGACTAATTTCTAAGAAATTACTTAAGGTTATTTGCGCACCAATATTTATATCTTTTGTTTTACTTGATATGAATTTATTAAACAAAGAAACGTACGCTAATCAAAAACTTCTCCCAGCTAATGAAAAAGATCTTTATCTTTATAAAGGTATTGGTGCATCCTATCTTTGCATAGCATCAAAGGCCGGCATTGAATTCCCAAAGGCAGTTGGAATTGCCACTGCCACTTATGTGCAAGTCTTGGAGGGGAAGCATGGAGGATTGGTAAAAGAATTAGGAAAGAAAAAAGTAGAAAGAGAAAAATTATTTGCTGGAGCAGAGTTTCAAATAGTTACTACGGCGATTAAATATTGTCCTGAAAGCGTACCTAAAGATGTCACAAAAAAAGTTGAAAAAATACTAAAAGATAACAATAAAAAGAAATAGTTTTTATTACCTAAACATTGAACTTACTGAGCTTTCTTCATGAATTCTCAAAATAGCTTCACCTAACATATTTGCTACTGATAATACTTTTAATTGTGGAAAGTATTCTTTTTCAGAGACAGGAATACTATTTGTAACTATTACCTGCTCAAAAAGATTCTTAGCACTTAATCTTTCATGTGCAGGTGGAGAAAAAACGGCATGTGATGCACATGCAAAAATTTTTCTAGCTCCTTCTTTTCTTAATAAATTTGCACCAGAGCAGATTGTTCCTCCTGTATCAATCATATCATCAATTAATATTGCGGTTTTATCTTTTACTTCTCCAATTACAGTTAAGCTTTCTGAAATATTATGTGCAGACCTGCGTTTATCAATAATTGCTAAAGGTGCATCTTTCATTAATTTAGCAAAAGCTCTTGCTCTCGCTACTCCCCCTACATCGGGAGAAACCACCACAATCTCGCCTAAATTTAATGATTCTAAATAGTCAATTAACACAGGAGATCCATAAATATGGTCGCAAGGAATATCAAAATATCCTTGTATCTGAGCAGAATGGAGATCCATTGCAAGAACTCTGTCTACTCCTGACTTTTCAAGAAGATTAGCTGTCAATTTAGCTGTAATTGATTCTCTTCCTGAAGTCTTCCTATCTGCTCTTGCATATCCAAAATAAGGAATTACGGCTGTTATTTGCCTTGCAGAAGCTCTTTTGCACGCATCAACCATAATCATTAATTCCATTAAACTATCATTTACTGGAGCGCATGTTGGCTGAATTAGAAAAACATCACAACCCCTTATAGATTGTTGAATTTGTACATAAAGTTCGCCATCTGCAAATCGCTTAGAAACTAGTGGAACATTTTTTATTCCTAAGTAAGAGGCTATTTCTTTTGATAAATCAGGATTGGAAGTTCCACTAACTATTCTTAGTCTAGTATTACTTAGATTAAAGTTTGGCTGTTCGTTTTGCACTGCCGTGATAAAACTAGTCACGAAATTTGCAATTTAAAGTTCATATTTATATCGTAGTATTATTTAGTAACTTGGCACAAATAAATCCTTTGGTATTGTTAAAACGTCACAACTTTTTAAATTTTTAAGATCTTAATTTTTCAAATAATCTAAATAATTGATTAATTTTCTATTAGGAATTTATGAGATGAAATCAATTCAACAATTGCCTAAAACTTTATATTTTGTATATTTTGAAATATGAGTTTAAATTTAAAAATCAAATTTTTTAATTTTTTTTAAGTAATAATTTTATTAAATCATGTTAAAGAATCCTAATTCGGAAAAGAAATCCTTAGGAGTTTTAGTTCATCCCACATCTTTACCAGGAGGAAGTTATTGCGGGACTTTTGGGAATGGCCTAAAAGATTGGATTAATTTATTATCCAATAACAAAATATATTCATGGCAATTTTTACCTTTAACCCCAACTGACAATTTTGGTTCTCCATATAGCTCGCCATCAAGTTTTGCATTAAATCCATGGTTCCTTGATGCGAATGAATTAAAATCAAAAGGATTTATTGATGATTCACAGCATCTTGAAGAATTTAGACTGGAGGGATTAAATATTAGTTCGCTGAAATTTCATATTGCAGATGCCCTAACGTCTCTAGTCGGTAAACTTCTTTTAAGAAAATGGGATACACAACCAGATGGAATAAAACAAGAATTCTTTATCTGGGTAGCAAATAATAGATGGGTTAATGATTATTCAATATTTACAGTATTGAAAGAAGAATTTAATTTAAAACCTTGGTGGGATTGGCCTAAAGAATTTAGAGACAAAGAAAAAATTAAATTAGATTTTTGGAAAGAAAAAAATACTCGTAAATTGCTTACTGTAAAATTAATACAGTGGCACTTACATAGACAATGGCTTGAGATAAAAAAATTTGCGACTTTTCAAGGAGTAAAACTAATAGGAGATCTTCCTTTTTATGTTTCAAGAGATAGTGTTGATGTCTGGAGTAATAAATCTCTATTCTCAGTATCTGATAAAGGAGAATTAATTTATCAAAGTGGAGTCCCTCCTGATTATTTTTCTTCAAAGGGTCAATTATGGGCTACACCTGTATATAAATGGTCTCAACATAAAATCACAGAATTCGATTGGTGGAAGAGGCGATTTAAGAGACAGTTTGAATTGGTTGATATTTTAAGATTGGATCACTTTAGGGCTTTAGCTGGCTTTTGGAGAGTCGATGGAAAAGCTAAAAATGCAATTGTTGGGGAATGGATAAAGTCTCCAGGAATAGAATTATTGAAAAATTTAAAAAATGATTTAAATCTCAAAACATTGCCAATAATTGCAGAGGATCTAGGAGTAATAACAGAAGATGTTAATAGGTTGAGAAATGATTTTAATTTACCAGGGATGAAGATTTTACAATTTGCTTTTGATGGAAATGAAAACAATCCATACCTTCCAAAAAATATTACAAATAATAATTGCGTTGTTTATACAGGTACTCATGACAACTCAACAACTGTCTCATGGTGGGCCAATTTAGAAGAATTAGAAAAGGGGAAAATAATGAAAGAATATGAATTTTCTGATAATCCTGCGTGGAGCTTAATTGAATTAGGGATGAAAACCGAGGCAAAATTATTTGTTGCACCAATTCAAGATATCCTATCTTTGGATGATGAGAGCAGACTTAATAAACCTGGAACAGTATCAAATAATTGGAAATGGAAATGCAATAAATCTTTAATTGATTTAGTACCTTATTTAAAACGTTTTGGAAATTTAGGAGAATCTTATTCTAGAAACAATATTTTATAAATTATCAACAAAATATATTATTTTGGTAAGTTTTTTTCAATAAATTTAAATTCAATTGTCCTTGTATTAATAAAATAGTTATTAAGAATTAATAAAGATATTAATAATAAAAATATATAAATTAGATTACCTCTCCAAGAGTTAATTAAATCAAATTTATTTATTAAATAATTAAATTTTACTTTTTCATTTTTCTTTACTTTTTCGTCCTTTACTATATTTACTAATTTATATTTTTCTAATAAAAGACATTCTTCAATTTTGATCAATATAGATCTTATAAATGGATATTCTGGAATTAATTCTTTTTCATTATTTTCAATCGCGATTATTATAAATAATGGTATCTTTGAAATCCTAGATAAATCTTCTTGTGTTAAATTCTTATTGGATCTAGCCTCTTTTAATGTATTTGATAATTCTAAATACATATCTAAAACTTTTTTAGAGTCTTTTTTATCTTTCAAAGAATTTTTATTATTAGTTATAATTTTTATAAAATTCATATTAAATTGACAAATTACTTAAAATTACTTTCCTTAAAATTAAACTCACCTAAAGAGAAGCTTTCAAATAAAATTATTTTCAGATATAAAACCCTCAACCCAAGTAATTTTATAATTCTGCTAATTTGAAGATTACTTATCTCCTGCATTAATATTTTTAAAACAGTTTGCTGGGAATTCATCGAGACTATTTTTATAAGGCATCGCAAAGTATATCTAATATATAAATTAACTCCTGTTCTCGATAAATCAATCCTTCTATTATCCAATTTTTAATCGACCTTAACAAGATCTTTATTTTTATGTTCAAACTTTGGATGTCTTAATTGTAGTAGATGTCTCCATCAGCATCATTAGTAATTAAAATATTCAACTCTATTTTGATAATTTAATCCTCCAAAAGGGAAAAACTTTATTAATTAAATTTAGAATAAAAAAAAATCACAACTGTGTTTTCTACCTTCATTATCTGTTTAAGAAATTATTATGCATTTTGGTTTATTCAAAAGTATCAATTGATATATAAATTAAAATGCACTAATTACATTGATATTTAAACTTATGATATTTTATTTTGATAAAATTTTATTCCAATGCGGAAGCTATTCCATTTGGAAGAACTTTTCTCTCTTTAAATGAGTAAATGAGCTTTACTTCTTGAACAAATTTAACTTAATGAAAAGCTTTTTTTATTCTTCTATAAAAAAATTCATATTAGTTATTTATAATATTGATTCTCTTTTTAATTTCTAATATTTAATTGATATTAAAAAATATTTTAAACAGGTGAAATAATTTTCTTGACGGCATTCTTAGCTATTTTCACTGGACTAAATGTTTCTCTAATTAAATTAAATAATTTCTCAGCATCCTTTAATTCTAATTTATCATCTTTTATAAGGCTTAAGAGTAGATTTTTTCTTACTTCTGAACCTTTCTCACTTAAGAATAATCTAATACTTGCATTAGCGACAGGAATTAAATCAGTATTAATATCAATAGAATCTTTAAATAAGATATTTAATAAACTCTCTAGTTTCTCAACTTGAATTTTACCTTCTTTATCAAAAATTACTTCCAATAAGATATTAACAATTTCATCTGAATTATCTGTCAAAAGCTTTTTAGCTATATAAGGGTAAGCAATTCTTATTATTTTAAATTCCGGATCAAGCCTAAGAGCTAAACCTTCTTGACTAACAACAGCTCTAATAATAAGTGCAAATCTACTTGGAACTCTGAAGGGGTAAGAATACATTAATTTAGAAAATTTATCTGTTATTTTTTTAAAATTAAAATTTCCAACTTCCTCTCCAAGAGAGCCTCCAAGCACTTCTTTAAGGGGGTTAACAATTAAATTTAGATCTTGTTTATCACTTAAAAAACCCAATTTTTGAAAGTCTTTTGCTAGAAAATAATATTCATCATTTATTAAATGAACTATTGCCTTAATTAAAGTCAATCGATCTGAATCTGATATTGAGTCCATCATTCCAAAATCGACATAAGCAATATGTCCATTTTTTTCATCCCCACCACTCAAAGCAAACATATTTCCAGGATGGGGGTCTGCATGAAAATATCCGTGTTCAAATAATTGCTGCAACCCACTTATTACTCCTGTTCTTATAAAAGAAGAAGGGATTAAATCATTTTTTTCTAATTCTTTTCTATCTTTAAGTTTTACTCCATCTATCCATGAAGTAGTAATAACTCTCTTAGATGAATATGATCTTTCTACTTTAGGGATAAATACATCTTGATTAGATTTAAATAAATCTGCGAATTTTTCTGCATTTTTTGCTTCTTTAGAATAATCTATTTCTTCAAAAAGAGCCTTACCAAATTCATCTATTATTTCTCCAATACCTACGCCAATATTTAATGGAAGAAATGGTGATAAAAGGTTGGCTAAAAGTTTTAGGATAACTACATCCCTTTTAATAATAAATTCTAAATTTGGTCTTTGAACCTTTACTGCCACAAAGTAATTATTATTTGTTTTAGCTTTGTAAACCTGACCAAGACTTGCAGAAGCTATTGGCCTATCCGGGAAATCAGCAAATAGTTTATTTGCTGGAGAGCCTAATTCATTTTCAATAGTTTTTAATGCTATTTTATGATCAAAAGGAGGTAAATTATCTTGCAAATTAGTAAGTTCAGTAAGCCAGTCTTGCCTAACTAAATCTGGTCTTGTGGATAATGCTTGGCCAAGTTTTATATAGCAAGGACCAAGATCAGTAATAACATTGAATAAATACTTTGAAAGACCCTGCTGAACATTAGGATCTTTACTTGACCCTTGAAAAATTAATCTTATTAAGAAGAATAATAATGTCAGAGAGATATATATTAATCTTGGGAATAATATCCATGGCCGCAAAATTAACCATATCAAATTATTGAAAGGGTTATATTCTGTTTCTAGATCATTCATTTGTTTCATTAATTAAAAAAGATTGATCCCCTTTACAAAGATTCTATAAGAGTCAATATTACTTTATGAGTATTTCATATTTTCTACAAAGAAAATTTCTTAAAACACTTTTCTTCCCTTCACATAATAGAGGAGAAGCATTGCCAAAAGAGATAAAAAATTTATTAAAGAAAAAACCTGGTTTTTGGGATTTACCCGAGCTGCCAGAAATTGGTACGACCTTAACTCAAAAAGGATTAGTAACTGAAGCTCAAAATTATTTTTCAGAAGTATTTAATGTCAATAATTGTTATTTTGGTGTAAATGGAGCAACAGGTTTAATACAAGCAGCAATAGTTACAATGGCTAAACCTGGCGAATATATTTTAGTCCCAAGAAATGTTCATAATTGCGTTATAAAAATTTGTACTTTAGCTAATATCATACCTATTTTTTTTGATGTACCTTTTGATGAAAGCACAGGGCACTATAAACCTATTACTAGCACATGGCTAAAAAATATCTTAAGTCAAGAATTATTGAGAAACAAAAAGATTGCAGGAGCTGTACTAGTTAACCCATATTATCAAGGCTATTCAAGTGAAATAGACTCATTAATAGATATTTTTCATAAAGAAAGAATTCCTGTTTTGGTAGATGAAGCTCATGGTTCTTATTTCCTTTTCTGCGAAGATATAGGATTACCAAAATCAGCTATAAGGTCAAAAGCAGATTTAGTAGTTCACTCCCTCCATAAGTCTTTAAATGGTTTAACACAAACTGCAATCTTATGGCATTTAGGTAATAATATAAATCAAAATGAATTAGTTGATAATTTAGACTTGCTGCAAACCTCAAGTCAGAGTTCCTTATTGTTATCTTCCTGCGAAGAATCAATAAAAGATTGGCTCAAGATTAAAAATATTAAAAAATATAAGAGAAGAATATTTGAGGCTCGAAATATTTTTGAAAAACTTGTCAATAAAGGGATCCCTCTTATAAAAAGCCATGACCCTTTAAAGATAATTGTAAATACTGGGATAATTGGGATTGATGGTTTCACTGCTGATCAATTTTTTTATAAAAATGGCCTTATTGCTGAGTTACCAGAGATAATGACATTAACTTTTTGTTTAGGTTTTGCAAAACAAAGTAATTTTATTGATATTTTTTCTAATTTATGGAACAAACTTATTTTAAATAATTCTCGTCAAATTAATATTAATCATTTAAAGCCTTCCTTCAAATTAGTTGAAATACCGGAAGTTGAACCTGCGGTAGCCTGGAGAAAAAGTTCTGTGAAAGTTCCATTAGAAGAATCAATAGGGAAAATATCGGCAGAAATTATTTCACCTTATCCACCAGGAATACCATTAATTGTTCCTGGAGAGAAAATAGATAAAGAGAGAATTAATTGGTTATTAGGACAAAGTTTATATAATCATGATCTGGTAAATTCTTATATAAGAGTATTCAAAATTTGAAATAACTTATGAGATTTAAAAGCGGTTTACTTATTGGCATTTTTGGACTTATTGTTGTTTCATTAGGAGGTTGGAGTTTTGCAATTGGGATAAGCATTCTTATATATTTTGCTCTTTTAGAATTATTTAGAATGGCAGAGAATACAGATATTAAACCAGCAACAAAAACAACATTGTTCTCCTGTGTAATAATAATTCTCTCAACTTATTTAGAGGCCAATGGAATAATTGAGAAAGAGATATCTAATGCTATTTTACCAATTGCCTCAATTATAATTTGCACTTGGTTACTCTTTCAACCAAAGCCAGGAAAAATTTCTGATATCGCCACATCTATCTTTGGTTTATTTTACTTAGGGTTATTGCCTAGTTATTGGATCAAATTGAGAGAAATAGAAAGCCTTTTTAATAGCCCAGAATATAATGGAATATTATTAGAAAATCTAAAACATTTTTCAGGCCTTAGTGTTACTTTAATATCCTGTTTATTAATTGTAGCCAGTGATATAGGTTCATATTTTATTGGCAAAAAGTATGGCAAAAGGTCACTATCATCAATTTCACCTGGTAAGACAATTGAAGGTTTATTAGGAGGTATAAGCTGTTCGATTTTTACAGGTATTCTCTTTGTAACTCTATTTAAATGGGACAATTCAATCTTAATTGGTATAATTTTTGGAATACTTGTCTCATTAATGGGTTTAGTTGGGGATTTAATAGAGTCAATGATGAAAAGAGATGCTAAATTTAAAGACTCTGGTAATTTATTACCTGGTCATGGTGGTATTTTAGATAGGATTGATAGCTTTATTTTTACTCCATCTTTAATTTATTTCACAATTTTGATATTAGATTCAGTAAGAATATTTTAATATTAAATCCTCACCAAGGAAGCCAATTCAACTATAAGGAAGTCTTTATCAATTTTTAGACTATTGAAAATAATATTTTTATCAAATTCTATTAATAAATTTTCATTAGAATTTATATCTAGCAAAGTTAGATAATTATTCTTAAAATCTAATCTAAAATATTTTTTATAATTATTTTCATCTTTTGACATATCAAATAAAATTAATTTATTAACAAAAGATATCTTTTCTATTACATTATTTTGGATAGTAAATTCTCTAATTTTTTTTCTAATCTCAGACTCAGTTTTGGTTTTATGATTTATTATATTTTTTAAGTTTTCATTATTTAAATATAATTTAATATCAGAATTAAAATTATTGATTTTTAAGAACTTGCTTTTTCTATTAAAATCTATATTTAAATTAAAAGCGATTATTTCAGCGTGATCTAAATGCATATTACGATAAATAATCTTTTCAGCTTCTATAAATAGTTTTTTGACCTTGCCTTTAAATATTTTATTTTCAATTTCTATTTCTATTTTTTTAATTACTATATTTTGACAGGAAGTTTTTAATAAGAATTCGATACCTAATTTAATTAAATTGAGTATCATATTTTTCCTAAATTAGGAAATCCTTGATTATTTTGGCAGTTAAATACGGTAAGTCCAAGTGAGGCAAATGTCCACAATTTTTTAAATTTATAGAATGGATATTACTAAGTTTATTTATCTTATCTAACTCTAATTTTCCTAAAATTCTATCATTCTCACCACAAATTATTTTTGTAGGAATATCTCTAAAATATTTTTTAGAGCCTCCAAATCCTCCACTTTTTGCAAAAGAAGCTAATGAATTTCTCCATCCTTTGCATCCTAAATGTATTGAGGCTATCTGTTCTTCCTTAATTCCTACACTCTTTTTTGGAAATGCGAAAGCTTGTCTACAAAGATTTCTCCTTACAAATGGAGTTCCTAAAAAAGCTGCACCAAAATGATTTAAAGGGAATGGGATACTTCTTGGCTGTTCAAATAAACCTGCTGGTGATAAAAGGATAATTTTATCAATATTTTTTGAAATTTCATTAGAGAGATTTAGAGCGACAGATCCCCCCATTGAAGCTCCCACAATTTTTAAATTATTATTTACGTTTAATTCATTTAAAAGGACAATAAGATTTTCTATTATATTTTGAGGCGTATAGTTCATCCCCGATATTCTTGGAGAAAAGCCAAAACCCAATAAATCTGGGATAATTAATTTAAAGTTTAATTTTAAGAGAGGGAATATTCTCCTAAATTCTAAAAAGGAACTATCAAAACCATGGAGAAATAAAATAGGATCTCCTTTCCCATATTGAACAATTGGAAAATCTAAAGACCCCCATTTTTTATCAAGTCTCACCCATTTAACTTCTTCGGATATCTTTCTAGCTAATGGATCTAAAAAAGAATCTTTAGCTTTAGAAAAATAATTTAAATTTATATTATTTAAATTATTACTCATATTCTCAAAACTTATAAGATTTTAAATTACGATTTTATCGACTTCAAATTTAGAAATAACTTCAATAATATCATCAGGTTTAACAGAAAAAGGTAGAAAATGGATTTCTGATTCTTTCCTACATGTAAAAGAAGCAATTTGATCTAAATTATCTTTTTCAAATACATCAATACCAAGTTCAGCAATAGAAGTAGGCAAATTTAAATCTTTCATAAACTTAATAAGTTGTTTTAAAGATTGATTGGCTAATCTATTTTGATTTTTAATTTCTTCTAAACTCAATTGTATTAAAATACCAACACCCACTATTTCTCCATGCAGAGCATTTTTACTAGGCTGCAATTGAGTTATAGCATTATGTATCGCATGCGCAGCAGCGGTTCTACATTTCTCACCACCTATGCCCCCGATTAATCCTGCAGTGAGTCCATTAGCATCAACAACATTACACCAAGAAGTATTTTCTTCGCTTTGATTTTTATAGGCTGCTAATCCATCAATAAATAATTGATCTCTAAGAACTCTTGAAATTTGTATAGCTTGTTGAACAATACCATCATTATTAGATGAACTAGTTATTGAAGACTCATACCATTTAGCTAATGAATCAGCGATACCACTTCTAAGTGTATTTAATGGTGCAGTTTTAAGTAATGCATGATCATATATTAATATTTCAGGACAAGATTTAAGATTAACGTCTTTTACAAATTGTCCTGTCTTAGTATAAATATTTGACAAAGCCGTCCAACCTGCGCAAGTTGACGCACTTAAAGGAACTGTTACACATGGAATAGATAAAGAATCAGCTAAAAGTTTCCCTGCATCTAAAACTTTTCCTCCACCTGAAGCAATAATAGAGTCACATTTAATTTTAGAGGCGTACTCATAAATTCTTTCGAGATCTTCATAACAACAATCAAATTCTATATTTGCAGAGTAAGTATTTAAATTCTTCTTCTTTAAGTCCTCAATTAAATTTAACCTAATTTTATTTGTTGTAATACTTCTACCCAGAACAAGAGGAGTTTTTGTAATTTTTTGAATATGAGTTAAACTTCTCTTCCATGCATTATTTCCTCTAAAAACTTTAGATGGAGAAACTAAATACATAAGAATATAATTTAAAAATTAGCACCAGCTAATTCTTGTGGAGATTCTTCTGATGAAATTTTAACAGTGACTTTTTTATTCTCATCAATATCAACTAATGCTGTATCACCATCCTTTATCCTGCCAGAGAGTACTTCTTCCGCTAAGCTATCTTCTAATAAACGCATAACAGCTCTTCTTAAAGGTCTTGCTCCATAAGAAGGATTATATCCTTCTTCAACAAGCCTTTCTTTAAATGAATCTGTTACATATAATTTAATACCTTTCTCATTAATTCTTGAGAAAACTTCTCTTAGCATGATTTCTGCAATATCTTTAACTTCATTTTTAGTTAACTGTCTAAACACGATTATTTCATCAAGTCTGTTAAGAAATTCGGGCCTAAAATATTGTTTTAGTTCCTCATTAACTAAGGACTTAATTCTGTTATACTGACTATCTTCAATTGATTCTCCAGAGAATTCAAAACCTAATCCTCCACCACCTTTCTCAATAACTTTTGATCCAATATTAGATGTCATTATCAATAAAGTATTTTTGAAGTCAACCGTTCTTCCCTTCGAATCAGTTAATCTTCCTTCTTCAAGAAGCTGAAGAAGTAAATTGAAAACATCTGGATGAGCCTTTTCAACTTCATCAAATAAAACAACGGTATAAGGCCTTCTTCTTACAGCTTCGGTTAATTGACCTCCTTCATTAAAGCCTACATATCCAGGAGGTGATCCAATTAGCTTACTCACAGTATGTCTTTCCATAAATTCAGACATATCAAGTCTAATCATTGCTTCTTCACTGCCAAAGAAATAGGAAGCAAGTGCCTTTGTTAGTTCTGTTTTACCAACTCCTGTTGGTCCAGAGAAAATGAAACTAGCAATTGGTCTATTTGGATTTTTAAGTCCCACCCTTGCTCTTCTTATAGCTCTAGATACAGCTTTAACAGCTTCATCTTGACCAATCAACCTTTTATGGAGTGTATCTTCCATATTTAGTAACTTAACTGATTCTGTTTCAGTAAGTTTTTGCACAGGAACACCAGTCCAAGAGGCAACAATATGAGCAACATCTTCTTCACTAACAACTGGATTTTGCATTAATGCAACATTTTCGTCAGAATTACTTTCTTTGACATCCTCATTTTCCTCAACTTTACTTTGTGTTTCCTTTTTACTTTCTAGTAATTGCTTGATTTTTGAGGAAAGCTCAATTTCTTTTTCGCGTAACTGTCCAGCCTGATCGAAATTTTGATCTCTTACAGATTCTTCTTTTTGTTTTTGAATTTCTCTTAGCTCTTTATCAATTTGTTTAGCTTCTGGAGGTAATTTGGAATTAATTAACCTAACCCTACTACCAGCTTCATCAATTAGATCAATAGCTTTATCCGGTAAAAATCTATCTGATATGTATCTATCACCTAAATGTGCTGCAGCTTCGAGTGCTTCATCAGTAATTTTTAAACGATGATGTTGTTCATACCTTTCTCTTAGTCCTCTCAAAATTTCTATTGTATCGTCTATGGAAGGCTCACCAACCATGACTGGTTGAAATCTTCTTTCTAAAGCAGCATCTCTTTCTATATGCTTTCGATATTCATCAAGTGTAGTGGCTCCTATGCATTGTAATTCTCCTCTTGCTAAAGCAGGTTTTAGTATGTTTGCAGCATCGATAGCACCTTCAGCAGCCCCTGCTCCTATAAGAGTATGAACTTCATCAATAACTAAAATTACATTTCCAGCTGATTTTATTTCTTCCATAATTTTCTTAAGGCGTTCTTCAAACTCACCTCTATATTTTGTCCCTGCTACTAGAAGACCTATATCAAGAGTTAAAACTCTTTTTTCTTCTAATATGTCAGGTATTTCACCTTGTTGAATTCTTTGAGCTAAACCTTCTGCAATAGCTGTTTTACCGACTCCCGGTTCTCCTATAAGTACTGGATTATTTTTTGTCCTTCTACCAAGTATTTGAACAACTCTATCTATTTCTGCATGCCTACCTACAACTGGATCAAGCTTTGATTCACTCGCCAATTTAGTAAGGTTAGTGCCAAATTCGTCAAGTGTAGCTGTTTTAATATTACTTTTACTTGAACCTGCTCCAGGTCCAACTTCAGCTGTTTCTCCAAGCATTCTTATGACTTGGGTTCTTACTTTTGTTAAATCTATACCTAAATTCTCCAGAACTCTTGCCGCAACGCCCTCACCCTCTCTGATAAGTCCCAATAAAAGATGTTCCGTCCCAATGTAATTATGACCTAGCTGTCTAGCTTCTTCTAGTGAAAGTTCAAGAACCCTTTTTGCTCTAGGTGTAAAGGGAATCTCAACTGCAACAAATCCTGAACCTCTACCAATGATTTTCTCAACTTCAATTCTTGAATCTTTTAAGTTCACACCAAGAGACTTTAGTACTTTTGCCGCCACGCCAGTTCCTTCACCGATGAGGCCTAATAGAATTTGCTCAGTACCTACAAAATTGTGACCAAGGCGTCTTGCTTCCTCTTGAGCAAGCATAATCACTTTGATGGCTTTTTCAGTAAATCTTTCAAACATTGATAAAAGCTTTCTCTTACTAACCTACCAGTAATAAGCATGTTTTGTGTTCAGAATTAGCTTTTGTGAATACCTTATGTATTTTATTTGTTGTCCAAATACTACACTACTAGTGGGATCGTTGATTACAGCTAAGATTTCAAAGGTTCTGGTAATCCGCACAATAAAAAAACTTTACGTTTTTTTTAACAAATTACTTTAACTTTCAAAATAGCATCTGAACCATCTTTATAGTATTTTTTCCTAATACTAATAGTCTTAAAATCGAAGGCTTCATAAAAATTTATTGCCGCATGGTTTTTTGCAGAAACTTCAAGAAAGATTCTTTTAATCTTGTATTTTTTAGAAAAACTAATAAATTTCGAAAATAACATATTACCAAACCCTTTTCTTAAATATTTTGGATGTATAGCTATGTAATGCAATTCAGCTTCATCGCAAATAATTTGAAAGACACATACTCCAATAATTTTTTCATCTTTAAACAATGCTATTGCTTTGTTTTTTGAAGTAATAAGTTCATTTTCCCATTGTTCAATACTCCACAAATTTAAAGATTTTGAATCAAGAACAAAACATTCTTTTGCATTTTTTTCACTTATCTCTTTTATCCTCAACATAAACTTTTTGTATAAATTATGAATTTTTTTAAAATACCAAAGTTGTAGAATAAATAAAAAAATTTAACAATGGAAGAAAAAAGTCATTTTTTAAAAAACACAATTGATTTTGATAATCCAAATAAAAATATTGTACCCATAACAACAATAATCGATAAGGAAGGAAATTTATCAATAGGAGGATGTTCTATCCATAAGTTAGTAGAACGATATGGTTCTCCTCTTTATATTCTTGACGAATTAACTTTACGAAATTCATGTAAAGCATATAAAAATAGCCTCAATAAATATTATCCAGGCAAATCTTTGCCAATATACGCATCAAAAGCAAATAGTTCATTATTCATGAGTAGTCTAGTTGCCTCTGAGGGATTTGGTTTAGATGCAGTTTCAGAGGGAGAATTATTAACAGCCTTAAAGGGAGGAGTAGCAAAAGAAAAAATTGTTTTTCATGGTAATAACAAATCAGATAAGGAGTTAGAGTTTGCTGTGAGAAATAAAATTAAAGTAGTACTCGACAATTACTATGATTTTGAAAGAATTAAAGAACTTACTAGAAAAAATTCTACAAAAATAGAAATAATGATAAGGTTTACCCCTGGAATAGAATGTCATACTCATGAATATATAAAAACTGGTTCATTTGATAGCAAGTTTGGATTCGGCATCGAATGTTTAGATGAAATATTAAGCGAAATTATTAAGACTAAAAATATTCAATTAACTGGTCTTCATGCACACATTGGATCACAAATTTTTGAATTAGATCCTCATAAAGATTTAGCCGAAATTATGGTTAAAACAATTATCAAAGCAAAAAAATATGGACATCAAATTAGTGAATTAAATGTTGGTGGAGGCCTTGGAATTAAATATACAAATGAAGACGATCCTCCTTCAATAGAAGAATGGGTTAAAACAATATCAACTGCAGTAGTAAAACAATGTAAAGAAAATAATTTAGATCTCCCATTACTAATGTGTGAACCAGGCAGATCAATCGTTTCAACATCAGGAATTACAATTTACAAAATTGGATCTTTTAAAGAAATTCCTAAATTAAAAACATATTTATCCGTAGATGGAGGTATGAGCGACAACCCAAGGCCAATTACTTATCAATCTGATTATTCTGCTTGTTTAGTTAAAAATCCTTTAAACAAAAATTCATTAAAAAAATATACAGTAGCTGGGAAGCATTGTGAATCAGGAGATGTCTTATTCAAAAATATCATTTTAAACGAATGTAAAGCTGGAGATTTATTATGTGTTTTTGGTACGGGGGCTTACAATATTTCCATGAGCTCTAATTATAATAGAATTCCTAGACCTGCAGCTCTATTAGTCGCACAAGGACATGCTGAATTAATACAAAGAAGGGAGTCCTCTGATGACCTTTTAAGGTTGGATGTCTTACCAGATCGCTTTATGAAGCAAAGTTAGGTAAGTTTAAGATAGGCATAAATTTTTAATGTGAATTTCTGGGGGTTTATAAACTTTAAGATTGTATTAGATGTTATGTTCGCAGCTGGATTTGGATTATTACTTTTTTCTAGAGTTAAGGAGCAAAGAACACTTTGGCTACTTAGGGGATATTTATTTCTCGTATCACTTGCTTGGTTTATTCAAAGATATGCAAATCTTCCCTTAACAACAAAATTATTAGATGCTGTTGTTCTTGCCTGCTCTCTTTCTTTAGCAATTTTATGGCAAGGTGAATTAAGAAGATTAATGGAATTATTAGGAACTGGGAGGCTTGCTGTTTTACTAGGGAATCCTTCTAAAGAATTTAGAGCTAGCACAACAACAGTAAATCAAATAGTAGAGGCTTCTGGAAAACTTTCTCAAAATAGAAGAGGTGCCTTAATAGTTGTTGATTTTGGGAGTGACCTTAGACCTGAAGATTTTTTATATTCAGGTATCAATATTGAGGCTCAACTTTCAACAGAACTATTGATTAATTTATTTGCAACTGACACTCCACTGCATGATGGTGCAGTCTTAGTCAAAGGCAATAGGATAATCTCTGCAGGAGTAATATTACCTTTATCTAGACAAGGTATTAGTAGATATGGGACTAGGCATTTAGCTGCATTAGGAATATCTGAAAGATTTGACAGATGTATTTGCATAGTTGTTTCAGAAGAGACAGGTACTTTATCTTTAGCTAATCAGGGTAAACTTGAAAGACCAATTACCAGTAGTAGATTGCAAGAACTTTTAATAGATTTCATTGGAAATCCAAATAGCCAATCTATTTCTAAATCATCTACAAATAGAAATGTTACATCGCCAAAAAATGTCACAACTGATATTATTTCCAATATTGTCATTAATAAGACCATTAACAAAACTGATTAATAGATGTCAATTCAAAAGATTAATATGAAATTAAAGAATGAAACAACTTCAACTGTAGATTTAACTCAGGAAGTAGATAAACTTCAAATACCTAATCATATTGCGATAATAATGGATGGCAATGGAAGATGGGGAACTAAAAAAGGGTTAACGAGGTCACATGGTCATAATAAAGGAGTATCGGTTTTAAAAAACATTATAAAATTGTCAAAAAGTCTTGGTATTAAAGTTTTAACAGTTTATGCTTTTTCTACTGAGAATTGGTCTAGACCTGCCGAAGAAGTTAATTTTCTTTTAAATCTCTTTGATAAAGTTCTAAAAAGGGAAATAGCTGAAATAAATAAAGAGTCTATGCGTTTAAATTTTATAGGAGACTTGACTCCATTTCCTGAAAACTTAAAGCAAATAATTAATGAGTCAGAAAATATTACGAGGGATAATCGAGAATTCACATTAAATATCTGTATGAATTACGGGGGTAGACAAGAACTAGTTAAAGTTGCCAAAGAACTTTCCAAGAAATCCATATCAGGGGAAATAAGTCCCGATCAGATTGATGAAAAGTTGTTTGCATCAGAGTTATTTACAAAAGAATATACTGATCCAGAATTATTAATTAGAACAAGTGGTGAGAAACGTATAAGTAATTTTCTTTTATGGCAATTAGCTTATTCCGAAATTTATATAACTGAAGTATTATGGCCTGAATTTAATGAATCAGAATTCTTAAAAGCAATAATTGATTTTCAAGCTAGAAATAGACGATTTGGAGGTATAGAATCAATATCGAAAGACACAATAATATAGTTCTTTCTAAAACAAAATGATTTAAAATGATCAACCTAGATATTAATTCACACGAAGATTTAAAGTTTGACTGGCAAAGGGAGGAAATTCTAGCGATTTTAAACATGCCTCTTATTGATTTGATGTGGGAAGCCCAAATAGTACATCGCAAATTCAATCGATATAAAGTACAACTTGCATCACTTTTTAGCGTTAAAACCGGAGGATGTACTGAAGATTGTTCATATTGCAGTCAATCTATTTACAGTTCTAGCCAAATAAAAAGTGATCCTCTGTATGAGGTTGAATCTGTATTAAAGAGAGCACAAGTCGCGAAAGAAGAAGGCGCTGAAAGATTTTGTATGGGTTGGGCTTGGAGAGAAATTAGAGATGGTAGTGCTTTTAATGCAATGCTTGAAATGGTTAAAGGTGTCAGAAACTTAGATATGGAAGCCTGCGTAACTGCAGGTATGCTCAATGAAAGTCAAGCTTTAAGACTTGCCGAAGCAGGGCTAACTGCTTATAATCACAATCTTGATACAAGCCCTGAGTATTATAAAAATATAATTACAACAAGAACTTACCAAGACAGATTAGATACTCTAAAGAGAGTAAGAGATGCTGGAATTAATATTTGTTGCGGTGGCATTATTGGTCTTGGTGAGTCAAAGAATGATAGGGCTTCACTTTTACAAGTTCTTGCCAATATGAATCCTCACCCTGAGAGTGTCCCAATAAATGCTTTAGTTGCTATAGAGGGTACTGGATTAGAAGAATCTAAGGAGATTGATTCCATTGAGATGATAAGAATGATAGCCACCGCAAGAATTCTTATGCCTAAAAGCAAAGTAAGGTTAAGCGCTGGAAGAGAAAATCTGTCAAAAGAGGCACAAATATTATGTTTTCAATGCGGAGCTAATTCAATTTTCTATGGCGATGAACTTTTGACAACCTCAAATCCAGCATGCGAAACAGATAGAAAGCTTTTAAAAGAAGTTGGTGTTTCTTTTAATAAAGACTTTGGATATAAAAAAAGTACAGTAATTAGTAAATGAAAAATACATATAAAGTCATTTCACTTTATTGCTTTATTAAAATTGAGAAAAATGAAATTTCATATATTCAAGAAAGATTATTAAATTTTCAAAAACAAAATATCACTGGATTAATTATTCTTGGAGAAGAAGGGTTTAATGGCACGATTTGTGGTCCAAAAGAAAAGATAGAATTAATGCTTGATTTATTAAAATCTATTTTTAATACTTCAGACTTTAACGAGAAAATTAGTTTTTCCGAGAAAAAAATCTTCAAAAAATTAAAAATAAAAATTAAACCAGAGATTGTAACAATGGGTATTAAAGATATAAATCCGAATAAAAAAAAGGGAAGATATCTTGATGCTTCAAATTGGAATAAACTTATTGAAAAAGAAAATACTCTTATCATTGATACCAGAAATTATTATGAAGTGTCACTTGGTACTTTCAAAAATGCCATCAATCCAAATACAAAAAACTTTAGAGAATTTCCTAAATGGGTTTCAGATAAATTAGATAAAACTATCAAAGATAAAAACAATTGTAATATTGCAATGTTTTGTACAGGAGGAATTAGATGTGAAAAAGCTACATCTCTTTTACTTAGCAAAGGTTACAAAAATGTATTTCACCTTAAAGGGGGAATACTTAAGTATCTTGAAACAATTGAATCAGATAAAAGTCTTTATGAAGGCGAATGTTATGTATTTGATAATCGCGTATCAGTAAATAATAAACTAAACAAAGGTTCATACTCTATATGTCATGCATGCGGAATGCCTCTTTCTTTAGAGAATAAAAAAAGAGCTGAGTATATTGAGGGGATTCAGTGTCATTTCTGTATTAATAAATTTA
>CETG01031495.1_pt1 | contig 21230 bp, 32 predicted proteins | sample 361471 | NCBI WGS metagenome assembly CETG01 (sample SAMEA2622696, study PRJEB7988) | marine metagenome | isolation source: saline water (ENVO:00002010), including | reverse complement strand
TGGTTGAGTTCAATTTATTTTGAAATCGAATCACAATTAATGAGTCAAAATACCTTTCCTTAAGTAAATGGTATTAATAATTACAATTATCGTGTTTTTTTGATAGGTCTATCAATATTTATAAAACTTGCTTTATAGAAATTGATCTTCAGATAACGCTTAAAATAATTTATAAATATCGGCTTTCCTCTTGAGAAAAGGCTTTTAAGAGAGGAAAGTCCTAACCCAATCCAAGCCAGGATGTAATGTTAGATACCAATATAATCCTTTAACTCTTTATTGCAGCATAAGTTGAACTTATTAAGCATATAAGTATTTTGCAATTAGCTCGCTATAAATAGTTTAATTAGCTATATTTTTACTTGTAAGATCAAAATCAGTCAGAACAATGTCTAAAGAAGTCTATGAAGCAGTTATTCAAGCAGAGCAGAAAGGAGAACTGTGGGGAATAAAAGTTCCATTTATTTATAAATTTGATAGGAGATTATTATTCTAGTGATTATATTTAATTATTTAAGCTTTTAATTTATTTATACTTTCTTGTGTATGCATAAAAGAAATTCGCTTATTCCATTTATCTGATGAAAACACATTTTTTATATTGAGTCTTTATTACATCTCATTCCTTTTCTCAGAATTTTCACTTTTACTTAAAAAAAAAAAGGATAATAGGAAACGAAAGCTTCGCGATCCCTTGCAAGCATAATAAGAATGAAACTTCATGACTCCTAGGAAAGAAAGCTCTAACCTTCGACTAAGTAATCATCAGTTTTCTTCAACCACTTCAGTTAAAGAAACACCTACAGCTCTCTCAATGATGGTCGAGTCCATGGCAAGCATGATGGCAAGAGCTAAGCAAGACCTAGAAATTGCTGACCAACGAGCTAGAGCTGATATACAGACCATTGATCAAAGAGCAAAGAAGGATTTAGCAAGTCTTGACCAAAGGGCCAAGGCAGACCATGAACGACTAAGACAATCTCGTAGAATAAGAAAATCCACTACCTGTTGATTAATTTCTTATTCGCAGCATCTTTTTGCATTTGTTGATCTAATGCAAGTAATGCAATTTTAACCTTACTCAACTCCTGTTCTAAACAAACACGTTTATGGTTTAAAAGACCCCTTCTTCTTTTCATTTCTAGTCTTTGTCTTTCTATATAGTCATCTCTGTAAGTATATCTATCGTCTATAGTCTTTCTCTGAATCGGATTAAGTTCTTTTTTCATTGAAAAGCTATATATTTTTTTTCGGAGGGTTATAAAGTCCGAACCCCCCTAAAGCCTCTCTTATCAACCGCTCAAAATCAATCAAAAGGCCCTATACCCTTTCTACTCAATTAACGTGAAATATGTAAATCCGTTTTTTAGCTGGAGTATTTTCACTCAAGTTTTCATTCCTGAGTGTGCTCGCTGAAGCCTTAAATCCTATCAAAGGAACGACAACCAATGTGTAGAAGACCTTGATCTAGAAGTCGCCCAAGTTTTAAGGCAGTAGCTTCTTCAATTCGTGAAAAATTACGTTGATGAGAAGTAATCCAATTCATCTCTTCTAGTGTAATAATTCCAGTAGATAGTGATTCAAGAAAAACTAATCCTAGATTCATAGCATTTGTGGAATGAATTAAAGTGATAACAAAGGGAAATGAATAATTAGTTGAGTTAACCTGAATAGGTCAAAAAATTTCTCATTTCCAAAGAAAATAGTCCTTATCAAAGAAAGAATCTTATTTCGTAACACCATATATAGATTTCAGTTAACGTATATTTCACTTTTCACACCAATCATAGGGGGTTAGCCCTTTCACAAAAGGGGGCTCACTCAAAAATCAGCTCAGTTCTATAAGTAAATGATCAATTACTAAAAGATAAGCCTAGTAAGGTTAACAGGGGGCTCATGCTCTTGCGTGTTCTTCTGAATTGATCCAAGGATAAGCAAGGTACCTTGATCTAATTAAAGCCAGCGAAACCATCAAAGTCATAGGAACAATGGCCCAGATTCAATCCTCTTATGAAGAAGCCATAATAGCCATTAAATAAACAAAACAATTATTATTTCTCTCCTAAATGGACTTACATTGGATACTGGAGCTGATGCTGATGAAAAAAGTTTATTTTCCCTCTTGATTTATAGCCTATATAAATCAAGAGGGAGACTTTCCAAAAATGTCGTCTAAATAATTCTCTGCGACTCTTCTATCTTCACAACCATTTTTATATAAGAAATTATTCAAAGCTGATTTTATGAAACTGTATTGATCAGTTTCAGGATTTAATTCAATAAAATCCTTCATTGCCTTAAAAAGGATTTCTGGAATCTCTGATTCTAACTTCACAGATTTTCACCAAAGACTTTTTTAGAAAGCATACTTTTAAAGTAAAGATTATTGATTTCTCGTGAATCGACTCCTTTATCTAAAAGATAGCCAGATATAGCAGCCTCAATTAATCGATATTGATCCCAATTTGGATACTTATTCATAAAATCAGATATCGCCTCCTTGAGATATTCAGGAATTTCTTGAATAAAGCTGACTACTTCATCCTTAAGAATAAGTTTTTTTGTCTGATCTATTTCTATTTTTTGAATCGTTTCTGAAGCCAAACACTGCATTTATGCCTTTGCGGTTGAGTTATTAGGTTTCCTTGTTTTGCGACCTGCGTCAAGGGAGCAAAAAAAAGCATTCTCATGAGGTCTCATCAAGAGATCCTTTGCAATAAAAGCATGTCAAGCAAATAAAAAGCATTATGGAAAAAATTGACGTTTTTTCAGTTCAAAAAGCACTTTTCTGTGTTTTTCCACTGAAGTTAGCCTTCTAAAGGGATCGTTATTTTTATCCTGTGGAAAACATGTTGAAAACTCGTTTTTTTTTCTTGGAAAAAACTAAAAAATTGATTGATTAAATTCTCTTATGCTAGACATAAGATTCTTTATTGGTCTCATTGAAATTGAGAGTGGCGACAAAAACGTTTTTTATCTTGAAGCAAAAAACTCTTCTTCAAGTAACTAATCAGTCCTGAGAATGGATCTGCTTTCGAATATCTATTCTTCAAATCGATTAGAATAACTTAGTTTTAAGGTAGATGGACTATTTATGGATTTTATTTTGATTCTTGCAAAAATAAAATAAAAAAACCTTTAAACCAGCCTTCAAAATTAGCTGCTCAAAATTTTTCAATAAAATTATTTATGGTTTTATTGTTGTTTTGTATTTAAAGGTCCATAAGCCTTAAAAGAATAACGCCTGTGGAAAAGCATCAAATTATACAAAGAAATATGGCGAAGTTTTAACACTTCAGCCTTAGGTTTCTCAGTCAAATAATCAAACTACTTTTGATTGTTTGTCCTCTATTGCCTAGCCTTTAATTTGGTAGCGAAATTACTAAGATGGTCAATTTTCTGTTTTTGCTCCTTAAGCCACTTCTCTTGCTAATGCTTAAAAAAATTTTCAAAAAGCAAATGAAAGCTTTTATTGTTAGTTCTATTGAGTGGCTCGTTCTTCAAACAGATAATGATCTGGACGATAAAATTCTTCTAAAGGTAAAAAGTGGCATGAAGCTCGGGATAGTTTGAAATGGAGCTCACTACTTTGCTTGCTATAGACGCTTCTTTGATGTTTATAGGAGTTCCTTTGCTAATGATCCTTAAAGGGAAAGGGATCATAGGATCTGAAAATGAAACCCAATGCCAAAAACACTAGTTACTATTGGATTTGTAATTGCTGGATTGGGTCTCGTTTATCCTTTTCTAATCAAGTTCAGTTTAGGCCAATTACCCGGTGAAATAATCCTCAAAGGAGAAAGCTCAACTTTTTATTTCCCAATGGTGAGTTGTATTGCCCTAAGTTGATTCTTTCTATCATTGTTAATTTGTTCCGATCGTCTTAATGCTCCAATCACTACATAAGCTATATCCCACTTGGCATATCGTCCTTGATTCTGTTGTGATCTTAAGTGTCCTTTCTTATTTTATTTACAATAAAAGGAATTAAAAAATGTCTTTACATCCTCCCACTTTTTCATAGCATTATCTTGACCCTTCCATTAGATTTTAAAGAAGCAGGGTACGAATAACGAACAGCTCTTAAGAATATAGAAGCCTTTAAAGCAGAGCTTCTAAAAGAACTAATGGAAGGAATATCTCCCATAAGTGCACGTTCGGTTATCGAAATCCTTCTGTTAAAAGCAACGAAAAGGAATCAAACATTCCTAAGTGTTAAATCCTTACTTCTTAATCTTTTGCCGTCTAGCTTTTTCAAATGAAATTAGAAAAGAACTCTCTTCTTAAAGCAAAGAGTAAATTGGAGAATGACATTGAGAAATACGAAGAGTTTCTTAAAGGAGATGTACAAACTTTTGAAGCAAAATTTGGAGCTGAAGAATATATAGCATTGGCTAAAAATCGAATAGAAGCTATTGAATTGAAGCTTAAAAGGCTCCTTTAGAGATTAGCGGGTTCCTACTAGAGTCATTCTTACTTACAGCTCCTCGTGTAAGTTATCTAAGCATATCCCGATTGCATGTTTATAAGTCTTGTATGATTTATGTTTTATTGAGTAGTTTAGAAGGATTTGTTGTATACCGCTTATCAAGGACAAGGAGTCCAAACAGCCTACAGGAAAAATTGATCGGCCTATTTAGAAATATGCGCTTAACTGTGAACTGAAATTTTCAATGTGCCACAAGAGTCTGTCTAATGGCTCCTATAGTTTTAGACGCAAAACCTAAGGAAGTTGAAAGGAATTTTTTCCTTTAAATAGATGGAATAAATTGCATTTAAGAGCTGACAAGTAAATTACTCATACTCAATTATTTATAGTCTTAGCGACTGTTGTTATTGTATTCCCAATAGTCTATAAGACTGAAGCCCACTTCTCTGGGGTTATCTAGAGTTAAAAAAGCCTATATACTCCTACCCCCTAAACAAATACAAGTTTAGTATTGCATCTTAAAAGTAATTTCTTTGAAGGTGTCTTTCCATGCAAATTGTTTGGCAATCATTTCCTTCAGCAAAGTTTTCGACTGAGCAATAAGTAACACATTCAAGGTAATCATCTATAGCCTCATTTTGTAGTTCCTTGCTTGTCCTAAGATTGGTTGTGATCATGAGCAAACTTTCGATAGCTATTACTAATATAGCCATTGCCCATATGTCTACAATCCGAATAATTTACTAATCTCTAACTCTATTATTAGGTTGTTATACAACCTAAGTAGAATAACCTGAGTAATAACCGTGGTTACCGAAATGGCTGAAATGAGCTGGGAAAACAGTATTCATAAAGGGAGCTTGTGAGATTATTAAGTTAATTTACTGTTTGCATATATATCATCAGTGGCGTTAATCGGATCCGAGATTTCTCGTATCAAGTATCTCCTCACACTCGTGATGAGTTTTGGGCTTACGAGTGCACTGAACATTTACCAACTTCTACTTACCAAGCTTATGCCGACTAAATTAAGAATATTTTCGGAAGCCTAGTGGGGTGTTGCTGAGTTCTATCGCCTCCAAGGCTCCTCACCTTAGAAATAACCTAACTTCTTAATCAGTGACTTAAGATGATTTTCTCTTAAAAGAAAGAGATCTCGGGGTGAATCCTCGAGGAGATCAATGGAATTTCACGCTTACTATTTTTAACAGTCCATAATTTTTTGTTCAATGGAAAGCTATTTAACAAAAAGATATCATAATGGATATATGAGAAGATTATTACTGCTAATCCCTGGAATCCTCAGGTCTATTGCTGACAGTCTTGAAAAGAAGCAACTAGATAAAAAAGAGGAATTTACAATTGAATCTAATTTTGATTTGATGGCAGATGTAGATGATCAAAGGGCGCATCATTTTGTGGGACCAGATGACAATTTTAAAAAGATACAAAAAAATGGCGCAGAGGATTTTGCAATTGATCCTAGTTTTGATGTGATGGCAGATGTTGATGATCAGAGAGCACATCATTTTGGACCACCAAAAGTATTAGAAAACTTCTAATAAAAAAATTTAGAAAATTAGGTTTATATTGATTAGAAAACGTATCCTGATTAACAACTAAAAAGTGCCATTAAATTGGGAAAAACCTAAGCGTAAGTCGATGAAATTATTCTTCATTCTATGCAGAGCATAGCCCAGTAATGTTCTGCATATATTAATGAGCTTGAATGTACTTCTGAGTTTATTGGTGTAATGACTAGAGATATTGCAGGCGCGATTGAAAATGTTGCTCCAGAAACTGATAATGATTTCAAATTCTGCTAAAAAAATGCTTTCCTTAAGGCCATTAATTAATTAGGCAACCATATTTTCAGTTGGGAAAATTTCTAACATTAAAGGAAATAATGCAGCTTCTAATTCTTCTTCTGTTTTGAATCCAAGTACATCTTTAGGTTCATCACCTAAAGATATGACGGTTTCGTGTGTTTGTGAATTCATTCAACATTAAAAATATCTATGAAACCTAAAGACATTTCACAAATAAAAAACTATTTGTGTTGAACAGCAATTAATTCATAGCTTAAGAGATTGGCCTATTTTAACGCTTAGGTTTTCTTTTGCAGATGGTTTAAAGCTGTTTATTTGAAAATCCAGTAGAAATTAAGTTAAGGACAATTTTTTAAATGATGTCTGAAGCCTCTCTTAAAAAGAATTTGAATGACATCGTGAAGAATGTTGTTGTTATGATAGAGAATGCAGAAAAGGTGGAAGTCAGACGATCTTTATTTAATGAATACAAAGAGTGGTTGGGTGAAACGATAAATGATGATGTCTTGTATTTACCAAGAAACTTCAACCAAAAAAAATCTAACAAATCATATGACTAAACAACCTTATAGCCATATTCTCGGAATATTTTTAGCCCTACTTGTACAAATATATCCTCTTCCTGCATTTGCTTGCGTTGAAGGACTGTCCTGGGGTATGAGTCTCTCAAATGTAGAAAAGCATCTTGGTGTATCTCTAGTACCTGTTTCTAAAGATAGCCGTAGTGACATTTATGAAGTGAGCGATTTTAAGATGAGTGGTGTGCCTGTAATCAATCTTCGTGTACAAGTGCCAGAGCAGAATGGTTTAAAACAACTTGCTTATGAAATGGATTATGAAAATATGACTGAAGTTTTAGCAGGATTACGTCATCGTTTTGGTCCCCCAGTAGGCACAAGTATTGAGGTAAAGGGTGAATCACCTCAACAACAATGGGTTTGGCATACAGGAGAAGATGTGATTACGGCAATTAAAAGAGAACAAAGCCCTTTTGTACTTTCTTATCGACCATCACTATTAGATCCATCGTTCCTTTAAAAGAATTCGTTTCAACTCAATCCCATTGCTTTAACGCCATAAACAATTAACCCACAACCAACTATACAAATATCTATTAGCCCCATACCTACAGCTCCTACGGTTACAATCCCCATAAATACTCCACCTATCGCAAAAAAAACCATCGAACTAATCCAATAGCAATAATTCCTTGAGGTGCTATCCCGAAGACAATTAGCTTTGGCATACTTTTAGGGAATTCGATATTTTGTAGAAATTTCCCCACAGAAAGTTCAAAAAATAACGCTAATAAAGGAAAATTCTAATAAATCTCAGAATTACTGAGAAGTTCCATGCGTTGCACATGGCATCCACAGTTTTCCCATTTTGTGAACACCTAAACATCCAAATTTCTTTGCCTCTGCTTCTGCCTGAGACCTTGTCGGATAGGCGTAGATGTTTTTGGAAGAGGTCTCCGAATTCTCAATAGCTTGTTGCAGAGCTGCCCCTTCTGGACTCCAGACCTTAAGTCCCATAGTCGTTATACCTGCGGAAAAAATTCCCATGCCAACTATTGAGGCATTAACTACTCCCATAGCTACAATCCCTAGAGATACAACTCCCATTGGAACTATCCCAATGGTGATTATCCCCATTGGAACCACACCAATAGAAACGATCCCTAATGGTGCAATGCCAATTGCAATTCTTTTTGGTTTACTACCACAATGAGCAGGTCCTTCTGACTGTTTTGGTTCTGAATTATTCATGATAATTGATTTTGAGATATCTAATGATGGTGATTGTGATACCCATGATCAGTATCCTTCTTATGCTTTTCGTGAACTTTATGACTTTTACAAGGCATCCACTTTTTACCCATTTTATGAGCGCCAATACAATTGAATCTTTTAGCCGCCTCTTCGGCTTCAGCTTGTGTTTCAAATAAAGCTGGCACTTTATCTTTTGAAAATGCGGAAGAGCTTCCGATTAAAACCATCACTATTAGCAAAGATGGTAAGTAGAGATTTTGTTTCAATTTTGAAAATTGTTTTCAATATAACTTAATGAATTTTCTTTTTTTTTGCATGTTATTTAACTTTTTTAGATAAACAAAAAGCTTGGATCACATTGAAAGAATCGATCGTAAGGGCAGAAACTTATACAAATTCAGGGCAACAGTAAAAAGTTCGATATCCTTAACTGAAACCTCTAGAAATTACACACAAGGCTAAGACGAACAGCTGTAATGAGATACACCTCCTGCTTGAAAGAACTCTTTGGGTCTTAATCGGTAGTACTTGTCCTCTATAGCCGATGATTGCTCTTCATAGGGATTGCTAAATACAGATTGGAGTTCCTTGATGAGTGAAAAATCACCTTGCTCAGCCTTCGTATAAGCAGGAGCAATCAACCACTCTCGCCAGGTGTACTTGGGGTTGATCCGTTTCATCAATGTGGTAGTCACTCTGATGTCGCCGGAATTTGTAATTCGATTGCGCCAGCGTTGCAGCCAACTACCCCACTGCGCATCAATTTGTGCTGAACTAGGCATGTAAAAGCTGTCTTTTAAATCTATTAGTTGATTTGGAATATGAGACAACTTTCGAAAAAAGATCGTGTAGTCCACCTTGGAGAGGAACATGAGTTGCAATAGTTCATTTACTAAAGTTTCGTCATAACTGACTAGGCCAAGTTTCTTTGCCCACATAGCTTCAATCTCTTGACTCATAACTTCGGCAAACCCTTCTCGAATCTGATCCAGTCTTGACAATGCATCATTGTTGTCAATAAGCAGTGGGCGAAGAGATGTCCAGAACATCTGATAATTAGCTTCAGCTGCCGCTGGTTGGTTAAAGAATGAGAAATGTTCCCCACCTCCTGTCCAGGGCTGAAATCTAGGATTGAACAATTCACAGAATCCAAAGGGGCCATAATCAAGCGTGAACCCACCCGCGGCACAGTTGTCACCATTAAAATTCCCCTGGCAGTAGCCAATTCTTATCCAATTAGCAACCAATGAGGTGAGGCGTTCCCGGAACAAATAGGCCATCTCAACCACTTGATCAGCAAAGGGAAGACTCGTATCAATTACATCCTGATAATTCCGTTCAATTAGGTGTTTCACAATCATCTGAAGCTCATTCAGAGCATCTTGATGAGCTTTGCTGCGAACACGACGGGCAAATAGCTCAAGCTGACCTACACGCAAAAAAGACGGCGCAACGCGTGTTGTTATCGCCACAGGGTTTTCCAATATGATGTCAGGGTCAATGGACCTGGAGTGCTCCGAGTACCAGGGCCTACGGACTTTTTCAGATCGAGACACATACAGAGTCAGGGAGCGCGAGGTAGGTACATTCAGGGCCTGCATATAGTCTTGCGCTAAAAACTCTCGCACACTGGAACGCAGTACCGCACGTCCGTCTGCTCCGCGACAGTACGGCGTCGGGCCTCCACCTTTTAATTGCATTTCCCAACGCCTGCAATTAAAGAGACCTTCAAACACGGAAATTGCACGACCATCGCCATAACCGTTACCCGTTCCAAACGGACACTGCTGTATGTATTCAGTTCCGTAGATCGATAAGGCATAGCCAGTCGACCAACCAACTGAACGCATAGGTGCTCTCGCTACGCTCATATCCCCAGAGAACAGGCGACAAAATTCTTCGTCTAGGGCAAGCTCTTCGCTAAGTCCCAATTCGTTAAATAAGGTTTTGCTGTGTGCAATGTATTCCGGCGTCGGAAGAGGGGTAGGGGTAACTGGGACATAATGACCAGAAAAAACTTGGCGTGGATAGTGATCGTTCCCATCGTCAGTCTGCTGGGGATCGGCTAGGAGTGAATCCATGAATGAATAGTCAACACATTGTAAAAACTCAGCGAAAGTTTTGATCCTCTGAGATTCGAAGGTGCTCGAGATGGCTGACATTGGCTCAATCGTCACTTTTCATTTAATAGTTAGAGAGCTGCCTGGTGATGGCCCTATAACTGAGGCCATTAGCAGTATCTTGTTTATTATCTATTAAAGCGAACAAGTCTTCTATGTGATAACTGTTAGTAGTAATTAACCTAAAGTCTGCTTTTAGGATTTGTCATAACTTTTCTAAAGTTTGTTAGATTAACAACCAATCATTAATGGATTTGAGGTTTTATTATAGCCAAATGGAACCAATTGATCCTGCGATTCAAATTACTGCGGTTTATGGCTGGAAACCAATACTCACACTTGTTTTATTAGCAGGTGTTGGATCATTTTTCTTTGGGGCACTTATCACTGCTATTAGAAGAAGACATAAAGATAAGTGATAGTTCGAGGAAAAAAATAAAGAGTTGTCTTAAAGGTTTTCCCAAGGATTAATAAATCAAACTCCATTCCTCGAACGTCTTCAATACGTTCGAAAGGTTTCATAATGTTTATTAGATTGAGAAATGCTTTAATAGCAATGGAGTACAAATTAAGTTTGCTTTTAACTCACTTATTAATATGGATAAAAAAGGTGCTAAAGGTTATTGGATCTCAACCTCAACCATAATTAATCAAGAACTATTTGCTGAATATGTCGCAAAGGTAAAACCTTGGCTGAAAGATGTTGGGGGAGAAATCTTTGCAAAAGACACTGATCCTATTGGGAAAGAGGGCACAGAAGGTGCAAATTTAGCAGTAATTTGTGAATTCTCTTCTATGCGTGTAGCCGTTGAAGCTTATGAATCTTCTGAGTATCAGGAATTGTCTAAAATCCGCAATTCTGCTACTAAAAACGCAACTTTCACTATTATGGAAGGACTGGATGAAGCAACTAAATTAAGAAGGGCAATGGGCAAATAAATGAATAACTTGTTATTGACTAATAGGGCGAAATGGTTGCTTGTGATTGGTTTAATTGCAATTAGCGCAGGATTTACAGCAAAGAATGTGATCTCGTATCCAAACGAATGCTCCAAACAAGAGATGGCAACTAATTTGCAATCTCTCGAAATTTCTCTTAATTATTAGCTCCAATCTAATAATAAAAATTCAAAATGGTTTTTAAAATGTTTTATATAGATCATATTTTATTAGTCCATCAATTAAGTTGTAAATTATTGAGTAAGTCAGAGACTTCAGATTCAACTACCAACAAGTAGACTTCTTTCTCGAAGAATGCATTTGAGCTCTGTCTACTAGAAAAATCAAACAAAGAAAAAGAGGAATCCTAATGGCGGATATAAAAACCAATTCCGACTCCGAGGAAGTAGGAATCAAATTTAAAGTCATTATTGCTTCTTTAACCATTACTCTAAACGGGATAATCTTTACTTGGTATTTCTTCTTCTCAGGTCTGAGAGAAAGTGGCTGATAAATCTACTTGCAAGAAGAAGCAATCACTTATTCCTTGCTGGTGCTTTAGTTATGTTGTTTGTTTTCAAAATTCAGCTTATGTCAGAAGAGCCTGAAAGAGATAACTTCTAAGACAGAAAGTTTAAGAAAAATGTGTAATGCTTCTTAGTGTTATTAATTGGATAAAATGACAAAACCAACTTTTATGAATGTTGTTCGCTTCAAATTAAAGTCAGAATGTGTAGATCAATATTTTGAAGTTCATGGAAAGTTCATTTGCGAAGGTCTAACCGATCGGTACATCGCCAAAACAGGAGACGATAGTTACTGCTTTGTAGGTCTTTGGGACAACGAAGAAGCTCTCGTCAGGTCAAGGCCAAAAATGCTTGCTCACTTAGATGAAGTAAGAGGGTTTATGAAAGAGTTATCGAGTGAACTTGGTGTAACTGATCCGGTATCTGGAACCATTGTTGCCTATGGAGCTGAACAACTAGGTTCTTCCTAGATCTATGCCTATTGATTTGAGTATTGATCTTTTAATAGGAATAGTTTTTGAACTTATATTTTAAACACACTAAATAAGGCCTTTATAGATAGGTTTTAAATCATTAAATCCCCAAATTCTCTTAATCAGACTAGTTTTCAGGCCAATTATTTTATAAGATTACCTTTCTCAACTGCGGGTGTAGTTCAGAGGTAGAACGTCAGCTTCCCAAGCTGAATGTCGCCAGTTCAAATCTGGTCATCCGCTTGGAGTGAAAGGAAAAGACAAAAAAAAAGACCCTTGCGTAAAACGCTGGGTCCGGGTGATGGGGATACTATTTCTAAACCATCTAAATCAAGAAATCAACCCCCCATATATAGGGGGCACATTTGAGCAGGCTCCCACCACTGATAGCGTCTAAAATCAACAAATAAGTAATTACACTCATTTTCATCGGAAGCTTTCTTAGTATTATTCTTTGCAAATGGCCGGGTGGTGGGGATTACGCGGATCATTAAATAGCCCCTCTATTGGAAGGGGTTTTTTATTCTTCAATTTTCAAAATCTCAAGCAATAGAGAGATTTTAATAGACCGTTCTCTCTCGAGAATAATCCTCAAGAGAGTAATCTTCTAGAATTTTATTTGGACAAATTATTGTCCCTCCACGATCAAGACCAAGAAGAAAATGTGCTGCTCGATTAGCACTTATTATTTGTAGTGTTTTCCGCTAACCCCATTACTTTCTGCTCATGAGATAATTTATATCTGTCAATTTCCAAGTCAGCATGGATGCTCCCTTATTGCATATAAATTTATTCAATGCCTTAGTTGCCTTATATGTAATTGGTTATCAAATTACAATATGTTCTGATTGGAGTTGGATCCCTATGACCGAAGAAGATTACAAGCTTCCTTATCAAGATAAATGGAGTATTGATTAACAATGATTCCTGACTTTTTCAATCAAGCAACCGCAGAGCCAAAGCAACTTGGACTATGGCTACCAGTTTTAGGGGTGATAATCGTTTTTTTAGGGATGAATATGCGTATTGAGATCAAGATCCAAAAGGACGAAGATCTAGAAAAAAAAGACTGAGCAAGGTATAACTAATGATGACCACATAAATCTGACCTAACGGTATTTATTGTGTAGGTTTTCAAAAAAACTTTTTGATGAGAATTTTATCTATTCTTTAATTATTAGCGCAATTCAAGATAATTCTCTTAATTCCTTCAACAAATCACCAACTCTTCTACCATTTACACCAAGATCGCTTCCACCATATCTTGAAGCAGATTTAATTTGGATTTTGCTTCCAATTTTTAGAATCTCCAGGTCATCTGGAAATCTGAAAATCAAACTTCTACACACTCCATGCCAGTAGCTGTTTGTTTTTTCCACAACCTTTGTTCTTGGAATCTCTTCAGCAATATTTACAAGTTGCTTGAATCTCCTATCAGCATCTGCAAACTCTTTATCAAACAAAACGCAATTAAGAGGATTGATACAAGGAGAAAGCTCAACCATTACAAATCTCTAATTGATATAGCAATAGTAAAATAAACTTATATAAATTTTTTGATTAAATTTAAGTGTTTATAGAGTTTGATATCTTTTTAGTTGATTGGTTTTATTAATCTCAATAAAGACTCTTATTACAAATGGAAGAACTAACTAAAAGAGTAGAAGAGCTTGAAAGGAAAGTCCAGCATTTAGAAGCAGTCCTACGATATCAAGCAAGAAAAAGCAAATAAGAAATTCATCATCTATCCAAGTCCTGGAATATGAAAAGGAAGGTTGTCTTGGAGTGCTACTAGGTATTTCTGAATAACTGGAATACGCAGTAACGCCAAAGGAACCAATATGTTCAAAACGATCCAAATGCCGCCTATAAGTGGAGCCCATTTCCCAAACTTTTGAAAAAACCCCTTTTTTTCTTTTTCTTCAGTCATTAGATTTAAAAGTTGAGAAAGTATCTCTTTTTTTAATTGTTCTTTATATTACTAGAGATCATAAAAACAACCGATGACTAGTTCAACGTAAAATTTCGATTTGTCTACTCAATGTCTCTGCAAAGCGGTACTTAAGACTTGTCTATAAATTTTCATAGAACTAATGTTCACTTGCTAAATTTTCTGCGTAATCTTTAGCATCCCTATAAGCGACATAATTATTCACCACTAACAACCAGTTAAATAAACCTGATAAGACACTAAAAGTAATCATAACTAATGGATTACTTTTAGTGTCATTTATGTTGTTTGAAAAAATTATTCCTATTAATAAAAAGACTATAAATAAAAGTATTGAGATACAAAACAGAATGACCAATATAGATCCTATGTACCTCCATCTATTTATCTTTGATAATTCAGCACTTCGTTTAAAAGTCTCATGAATTCCTAATCCTTCAAGGACTCTTATTGGGCCGATATGAAGATAACGAAGGCTCCATATTATCCCTGGAAATATCAATAAAAAGCCAAGTAATATCTTTAAGCCTGCAATAATATATAAACCTATTGCAGAAAATGATTTAAATATAAATTGATTAATACCAATTGATCTCAAGGAAGGACCTTTGGCTTTCAAATTATGAAGGGTAAATAAAAGTGAGCATTCAAAAAATATAGCTAATAAACTCCCAATCAAATTGAAACCTCCTTGATACATATTTCCAGATCCTTCATATTGAACAATTGATTGAATCCGTATTAAATCCAAAAGACCATAAAAAATGAAAAAAGAAATAATAAGTTCCCAAGTATTAAAAGTATTAAGAAACTCCTTAAAAGAAACTTGAGCTAATTCAATTGATCCTTTTAGGCGTTTATTAATCACTATCTTTTTTTCGTCAATCATTAATCCACTCTTTTTATTCCCATCTTCCCTTCTTTTCTATCTTTTTCCATATTATCTTTGATCTTGTTGTAAAAAGACAATTCTTCAGAATCTTCTGAACCTAGACCATATTGCATGATTGCTGCGATATAAACCTTGTGTTTTCTATGAGCACTTAAAGGCATGTCAACAAAGCTAGAACAAACTCATCTGCGAAGTTGGAGATTGATCGAACATTTCGGCCTTCCAATTCAAAGGATTCCATTGACCCATAATCGTTTCCAGTGCTTTTAATGAAGGCCCATCTTTAACTGACGCTATCCACTCATCTTCTAATCCATTTGGAATAATTACAGGCATTCGATTATGCAATGGTTTAACCAATTCATTTGATTCAGTTGTCAAAACACAACAACTATCGAGCTCACTACCATCAGCGGAACTCCATCTATTCCAAATACCTCCTAACCAAAATACTTTTTCATCTTTTCTAGTTATGCGATAATTTTTTTCAAAGAACCCTGTTGCTGGCAAAAGACATCTTTTATGCCTCCAACTCCCCTTAAATAATTTCTTCGTTACAACGGTTTCCGCTCTTGCATTAAAAGGTCGGACACTTCCTTCCAAAAAAGGATCCTTGGCCCATTCAGAAATAAAACCCCAAAGCATTATTGAAGTAGATGTTTTCCCTTCATTTTTGAGTACTAAAACAGGCTGATAAGGCTTAATCAATGATTGCCTAGAATACTTTTGCTCCAATCTTTTAGGAAAATCTTTCTTTAAAAGAGAAGGTAGTTCTTCAAAGTTAACTTTTAACTCATATCTTCCACACATAAGCTAAGCCTCTCCATAATCAAAAAACAAACCGAAAAAAATGAAGTGCATGAAAAATATACTGGGAAAGGGAAGTCTGCTTTTAATAATGGCAGCGCTTTCTTGTTTTTTACCTGCATATTCTCTAACCTGGAAAGAATTTTTCAATTCAATGCCATCCGATAAATATAATTTTCCAGCTAATGCCACAAATAAAAATGTAACTTGCTGGAAAAAAGTTTATTGGGAAGAATATATCGAAGGAAATTCATATACTTCTGGTTATGTTAAGAAATATAGAAAGGAACTTAAGATAAATTGCCCATACTAAATTTAAACTTTAATTGAAATTTATTAGATATTAACTGAATACGAATTCAATCTTAAAGAAACATTAATTTCCACTAGGACTTGATCTATACAAGGAAGAGCAACAATAAAAAGAATGTATTGATAAGTATTAGCACTTGTGACAGTTGGAATATTAACTGTCTTATTCGGTGAAATTATCGATATTTGGTTGACTAATTTACTTATATAGTTAAGGGTAGGAAACCATGAAAATCAGTTTATTTGCTCTTCTGCTTATAAGTTCAGTTCCAGTTCATGCTCATGAATTTCAACCTGGATATTCTCGCAGTCAAATCTGCTCTAAAACTATCTACAAAGAGCAATACATTCCTGGTACTTTAGAAAATCCTGGATATGTGAAATCTTGGAAAGAATCTGTTGAAGTCTCTTGTCAAAAACATGCGCATCTTCATCATCATCATTCCCAACCAAATCAAAGTTATTCGATTTCAAACTCAAATAATCAAAACTTGAGATGTAACTCTGCAAGAACAACCGCTGGCGGACTAGTCGGAGGTGGACTGGCAGCTGCACTTTCAAAGAAAAATTCCTATGGATGGACAATTCCTCTAGGAGCTGTACTTGGAATGGGAGTGGCTAATTCAGAGTGTTAATTTTTTGTTAATGACACTCTTTTTTGTTCTGCTTGAATAGCATTAGACTGGTTTAAGTAGTAATTAAGTCTATATATAGTTCTTAAGAGAAATAATCTGCAAGGTAAAGCAACAATTCCTATTTCTATAAATATGATTTGTTAGGGTCTTAGCTATTCAAATAAAACTATTAGTAGCAATGAAATCGGTAAAAGCGAAAATCAATTCTCTACCTTCAATACTTTTCTTATCTGCTATTTTAATAGGAACTAGTACAGAAACTGCAAAAGCAAGTGCTGAGAAACAGCTTTTGGTAGATGCCATTAAAACTTATTCTTCTATATCCTCTCAAGAAGATATTAAAAGTAGACTTAGAAAGCAAGAGACAACTATTAGAAAGGTTGATGAGATTCTTGAATTGCATGCCGCAACAGATATTGGTTTAAAAATCTTATTGGAAGGAGATTTTGGAAACTTCAACATAGAAAATGTTCGGAACAAGTATCTTCAAGAATTAATTAGCTTTAACCTCAAGACATGTGAATCATCACCAAGCTTTAGTTGTCTTGGTTTTGTGTCTTTAGATAATGGAATGAAAGCATGTCAAAACCCAACACAATTTTCTAATTTACTTAATTCCAGTAATAACTTTAAAAATGCCTATAGAATTTTCAGAAGTCAAGGGGATGCTAAAAGATATGAGTTGGGAGTCCTTTCTGGATATAGGAACTGTGCAGATAATGCAGGAAGTGATTTCGGTAAAGATTATATGAATAGTAGGTTAATTCAAGTTTTACTTGATAATAAAGATGAGAAAAAAGCCGTAGGGATAACTCAAAATATGAAAACACCTCTTTTTAAATTATTATCTGCAGCAGACATAAGAATTTCTCAAGGTAAATATGATTATAAAACTTATGGAAAGATTTTATCTAAGGCTGAGTCTCTTTCTAATCCTGTAAATAGAGCCAGTGCTATATATACAGTAACTAATAAGTTGTATGAAACTGGTTTAGATCCCTTCTCAAGAGGAGCAAAAAGATCAGGGGTAACTGTTTCTTTACCAGGTCAGATGACTCTTGGTAATGCTGCCTGTTCAGATAAATCTGAATATTTAAGTGAATTAGCTATGGATTTTATCTTTCATTCGATGAATGGAGCTGAACTGATTGGAGGTACTCCTAAGCAGATGCTTGGTAATAACTCATTGAATACTGCCACTCAGGTAGCAGGTAAATGTTCTCAATATGTTGTAGAACCTATTAAATACTTCTTAGGAGTTGACCCACAAATTGCTGCAAACATTAGGAATTTTCAATCTGAAAGGGGGAATGATACAAGATTAAATACCGACTTTTTTGTTAATTCGATTTCGAGAGATGTGATCTTTGACTATATAAATACCAGACAAGAAGCAGCATCTCAAGCAAGTAGCCGTATGAAAGAGATTGGTGTTACAGAGCAAATGGATTACATGAACAGACAAATGCAACAAACCATGTCTGGGATGCCTTCAATGATGAGAAATATGATTCCTAAAACATCTAGGAATCAAATGAATATTTCCTCAAAAACAATGAATAAAAGGCCAAATGCCTTATATCCATTTTCATCTGAATATGGACAACATGCCTTATATAAACTGTACGTTGATGCTGGAGATGTATGTAATGCCTCTAAATCATTTTTCCAAAAAATGAGAGGAGGAAAATATGAATCAGCATCAGTTTCTTATTTTATTTCAAGTCCTAATATTGAAATTGACAAGAAATACAAATGTGGCGACGAGGATTTAGATCTGCTGCTAAATTAACTAGACACTCAAGATTATAAATCCTCTAAGTATTTATAAAGATATAGGGAATCAAGGAGTTTATAGTAAATAGTCTGAGATGATTTTATAAATATGGCTAAGGGTAATTATGAATGATGTTATTGCTTCAATTTGATTAGTGAGAAATTGACCAAATAGTAGTGAGATAAACCTTTCCCAACATGTAATTGGAGAAAATATTTAAAGCAAAACGCTAGTAATTAGAATCAAATCACAAACTTGATCTTCGTCATAAATTGCACCTGCTAATTCACTACCTTCTTGCAATCCCTCAGCCTTTAACTTTTTTCTATCCAATTTCTTCCTCTCAGAACTAGACATTGACTTGAATCGTTTTTCCTTTTTAAAGATCAAGGTCATAATGATTACTAGAAACAAAAATTAGAAAATCGCTATTTGTTTTGGTTGACCTTTTGAAATACTGAAATGGAGAAAATATAAAACAACTCACGAAACTTGGTAATCTTTAATCAAGGCATTCATTCCATTCTGATTGAGGAATTTGGTTTATGGCATCAAAGAAAAACGACTCTGAACCTTTAAAAAGTTTTACCAAGGACCAACTAGCTAATTTAGAAGAATCCATTAAAACCTTGGATCAAGAAGATGAAAAGTGGGATCAGGCGCAAAGAGAAGAAGCAGAAGAAAGAAGAAGGTTGGGAAATGTCTCATTCAGAAGATTAAGAAAATCGCCGATTGAAATAATTAATCGATTGTTATTTTTCTTTTTCTTGGGGAGCTTTTTGTTCTCATTTTTTTCTGTCTTTAAATCAAGCCATTTGTGGTTCGCTGGCTATGTCCTCAGTGCTTTCTCATGCATTTTATATCCACCTAATAGAAAAGCCCTGAAAGAATTAATTGCAGCTTGGCCCAATATCGAAGACCTTCTAAAGAATAAGAGTCTTTGGAAAAAATAATCTCAAAATTATTTGGAACTCTACCCCAAAAGGACTAATTATCTAATTGTGTTATGCAATTGATCAACTTCACGATTAAACCGGCAACATGCTTTTAGATGTCCTTTAATTAATGAAGACAGCAGTTCAAGGAATTCAAAAAAGTTTAGGTCCAGGAATTTTATTAGCAGGTGCCTGTATTGGCGGATCTCATTTAATGTCCTCAACAACAGCAGGAGCCAAATTTGGTTTTGCTTTAGTTGGTTTAATTTTACTAACTAATTTACTTAAATATCCATTTTTATTAGTTGGTACTCGCTTCACGGCATCAACTGGAATGTCTTTATTAGAAGGTTTTAAATTTCGAAATCGCTTTTACTTACCAATCTATTTAATAGTCAGTTTAATAACGGGAACATTTACTATTGCCGCAGTCAGCTTTGTCTCTGGACTTCTTTTAACTAATATCACTATTTTTTCAACATTTCCTCCAATAGATTTATCTATTGCGATTTTAGTTGTCAGTGGATTAATTTTATTACTCGGGCACTACAAGGCTTTGGATAGGATCTCAAAAATTTTAGTTAGTTTACTTACTTTATTGACTTTCTTTGCTGTTATATCTCTGATTAATAGTGGTTCTTTTGCAAATGTCGATATGAGTTGGTTTAATTCAAGTCCTAGCCCTTGGCAATTATCTAACTTAGCATTCTTAATTCCATTAATGGGCTGGATGCCTGGACCTGTAGAACTCTGTGTTTGGCCATCTCTTTGGATGTTTTCAAGCAGCAGAGAGAATAATTACACGCCAAATGTTAAAGAAGCAGAATTTGATTTCAATTTAGGATATGTCCTGACTGTAGTTACAGCTATTTTCTTTGTGACTCTTGGTGCTCTCACAATGTATGGCAGTGGTAATGGAATGCTGTCTGGGAGTGGAGTAACCTTTGCTCAGAATTTAATTCGTCTTTATACAGAAGCAATGGGAAGTTGGTCTAGATGGATTATTGTTCCCGCATCTTTTGCTGCAATGTTTAGTACAACTTTGACTTGCCTAGATGCATATCCTAGGAGCATCTCAGCTATTCAAGGACTTCTGAGTAGAAAGGATAAAGGACATATCGTATCCATTCCTGAACAAAAGCGCTTAGAAACCTGGATAGTTATTCATGTTTTCGCAGCATTAGGAGCTCTACTACTTGCACGTTCAGGTGGTATTGGGGTAAAAGATTTTGTCTTTGGAGCTATGACAGGTAGTTTTTTAACAGCGCCTTTATTTGCATGGATGGCTATGGATACGATGAACAGCTCTTTAGTTCCTATTCAATTTCAATATGGTCAGTGGATGAAGTCTTTATGCTGGGCAGGATTAATTTTCTTAATTGGATTTAGTTTATTGTTTGTAGCTAATTCATTTTTTGGTTTAGGAGTTTGAGATTAAAATAGTAAGTCCTACATAAATTAAAAATACTTTATGGGTTAAACCCAAATAGAAGGAAAGTAAAGATATAAAAACTTAGCTATTCTTTCCTGAGAATAACTTTTGTGGAAAAAGAATGATTCGCATGTTTTCATTCATTTTAATTGTTTGGAGCCAAGGGTCAAAGAAGTTAATCAAGGAGATCTTGATAATGCAGATATTAGAATAATCAAATTTGTCTATTAACCATAGATCAACTAAAAGCCTTTCTTAAAATCTTCAACAAAACAAATGGCTGCTAAAGTCTATAAGCAAAGTTGCTAGAGCTCATGAAATCGACTACTTAGCCTCTAAAAAGTAAAAGAGTATTATCTTATTTTCAAAGGTCAAATCAATAAACAAGAAGATAAACAAC
>CETG01005725.1_pt1 | contig 21259 bp, 35 predicted proteins | sample 361471 | NCBI WGS metagenome assembly CETG01 (sample SAMEA2622696, study PRJEB7988) | marine metagenome | isolation source: saline water (ENVO:00002010), including | reverse complement strand
GAATGGCGGGACCAAAACCCGCTGCCTTACCACTTGGCCACGGCCCAATATGGTGATTCAAATTTAAATATGAATCAGTAATTTAAATAATTACACATGAAAGTTACTTTGTGCCAATAATTTAAAAAGCAATTTTATAAGTTTTTATTTTTAAGCTCTTTTCAGCCAAGGATCTATTAATGATCTAGCTGCATCAAGTGCTTTATGAAGTATCTCAGGACAATCTAATAAACTTGCTTGCTTAGAATTGGCAAGGTCTATATATGGCTGTATGATTTTTCTGGCCACACTTCCAAAAGCTATTCCATCTGGTATCTCGTAATCTTCTAAAAAATCAATTGTGTTTGAATTAGTACCTCCTGCTAATTGAATAGGTCCAGGAGGGATAATTGCTTGCATCTTTCTCATTAAATATATAGATGACTTAGCAGTTGCTTTCCCTAAATCTCCAGACATTGGTCTACCATCAAGTTGCCATATTGGTTTTAGATCATATTTTCTTAAACATAAAAATCTCATCCATAATTCATCTGCTAATTGTTTATGATTTATTTTATAGTCATGGAGACCAGAACTGACTGCAATTCTTTTAGGCGTGATATTTGATTTCATAATTGATTTAACAATAATTTCAAATTTCTCATTTCGCCCAGGTGCTGTATGAATTTCTATTGCATCTGGATTTGATTTTGAAAGTAATTGTCCTATTTCATTTATTTCTGTTGAATGATCAATGGTATTTATTAAATTGATAGGACATGCACATAGGCATCGTCCACATCCATAACATTTGTCCTCAATAACTCCTAATGTTGTAATTGCATTTGCAGGACATGAATCTTCGCATGGTCTTTTACAAGAATCTATGCATAAAGAAGAATCAAATTTAGCTTTTCTAAAGTGCATATCTTCTCCGTCACTGATACTTACCATTAACCATGGTCTATTCCCAAAGTGTTTGGCTGCCCAATTTAAACCAGTTCTTGCTGAATTAATTACTGCTGGATTGGCAGCTACATCAACACAATGTACTCCAGCTGCTCCAAAAACAGCACACAGATCTAATATGGATGGGAGATCTTCATTACTCGCACCACATATTAATTTTACCCATTTTTTGGAGTTTTTTTTTGGGGATCGAGTGGATTATTCTTCACAGTTTTTCAAGAAAAGTGGATAATGGTTCCCAAGATATTTTTCTAGCTCCTCCCATTTCTATAACTATTTTTAATAATTGATTCTTGGAGGTATAAGCAATAATTGATTCTAATTCTGAAGGGGTTAGTACCTGTCCCTCTAAGATCCACAAAAGTTTTTTCTTTTCTTTATCTAAAAACAGATTGCTTGCTTGCGGTAAAACCTGGTGAACTTCTCCAAGAGCGCCATTCCTTCCAATGTTTTGGTGCCCTAAATGAGGAGGTCTGACACCATGGAGTTGAAATAAAAATACTTCAGGATCTCCTAAACCTCTTGCTGAAGTAATATGAGTTTTATAGCCAAAAGATCTCATCCTTCTTAATAGCCTTGTTTCATAACCTCCTTCCAGGGGGGCAAAGAAAGCCATAGAACTATGTTTTTCTAAATCTTTTTTAAATTCTTTCCCGGTGATTAATAGAGGCATTTTTTAGTACTAATTTAAAAAAAATAAATCATTTTGTTTATTGCACTTTCTGATGTAGAATAATTGTTCTGTGCAACCTTTGTGCTCGTATGCTAGCCGAGCCTCCAAAAAATTGCTCAACTTGTCGTTTGCGGCAAGTCTTAGGTTTGACCATTTAGGTCTTAATTGAGAAACTATCTTAGTTTAATGAAAAGTCTCAACCTTTTTGAAAGCTAGTCAGTTGCAGACAATTAGAATTTTCAAAAGAATTCTAAATAAAAAATCTGGAATTTTAGACTTTAAGTTTCAAAAACTTAGTATTGCTAGCCCTTTTGTCAATTTATGTCCTTAGGAATTCTTGGAAAAAAATTAGGCATGTCTCAATTCTTTGATGAATTAGGAAATGCTATTCCAGTTACTTTAATTGAGGCTGGACCATGCCGCGTTACTCAGCTTAAGAATACAGCCGTGGATGGATATACAGCTGTTCAAATAGGGTTTAGTGATTGCAGGGAAAAATTGTTAAATAAACCTATGAAAGGTCATCTTCTGAAATCAGGAGAAAAATTTTTAAAATATTTGAAAGAATATAGAATTGAGGATTCAAATAAATATGAAATTGGCTCTGAAGTTACTCTGGAGAATTTCGAGGTAGGGCAGAAAGTAGATGTAAGCGGAAACTCTATGGGAAGAGGGTTTAGTGGTTATCAAAAAAGGCATGGATTTAGTAGAGGACCAATGAGTCATGGTTCAAAAAATCATAGGCAGCCAGGATCAACTGGTGCAGGAACTACTCCAGGTAGAATTTATCCTGGCAAGAGAATGGCAGGCAGATATGGAGGAAAAAAAATAACTACAAGAGGTCTCAAGGTTTTAAAAATAGATAATTTAAAAAATTTATTAGTTGTAAAAGGATCAGTACCTGGTAAGCCAGGCTCACTTTTAAATATAAAACCTGCTAATACAGTGAGTTTTAAAAATAATGGAGGTAAGAGATCATGACTGATCATAAGGTTTTAATGTGGGATGGTAAGGAAAAAGGTAAGATCTCCATTGATTTTAAAGTTGCCAAGGAATCTTCTGCAAATGATCTATTACATAGATCAGTTTTGAGACAGCAAGCTAATCAGAGGCAAGGTACAGCAAGTACGCTTACAAGATCTGAAGTGAGAGGAGGTGGTAGAAAACCATATAAACAAAAAGGGACAGGAAGAGCTAGACAAGGATCTATTAGAACTCCTCTAAGACCTGGAGGAGGTATAATCTTTGGGCCCAAACCCCGTTCTTATAATTTAAATATGAATAGGAAAGAAAGAAGATTAGCTCTTCGGACTGCTTTAATGTCTAGGGCAAAAGATATTATTGTTATAGAAGATTTTGGTTCTTCTATTAAAGAGCCAAAGACAAAAGAGGTTTTGATAGGTTTAAAAAGATTTGGATTAGATCTTGGTGCAAAAATCCTAATAATTCTTGATTCACCAAGAGAAGAAATAAAAAAATCAATTCGAAATCTTGAAAAAATTAAGTTAATTGCTGCAGATCAATTAAATGTGTTTGATATTCTCAATGCCAATAAAGTAGTAGTTGGTCATTCTGCTATATCAAAAATTAAGGAGGTGTATTGTGATGACTAAATTATTTGATAGCCGTCTTGCAGATGTGATACGTAAGCCAATTGTTACTGAAAAAGCTACAAATGCTTTAGATTTAAATCAGTATACTTTTGAAGTTGATCATAGAGCAGCAAAACCCCAGATTAAAAAAGCAATTGAATTAATGTTTGACGTCAAGGTTGTAGGCGTCAGAACAATGAATCCTCCAAGAAAGACTAGACGAGTAGGAAGATTTTCGGGTAAAAGAGCCCAGTTTAAGAAAGCGATTGTTCGTCTTGCAGATGGCGACAAAATTCAGCTTTTCCCAGATAATTAAGGAGAATTAACTATGGCAATTAGAACTTTTAGACCTTATACACCTGGCACTCGTCAGAGAGTTGTTACTGACTTTAGCGAAATTACTGAGCGTAAGCCAGAGAAATCTTTGGTTGTTGCAAAACATAGGCTTAAAGGAAGAAATAATAGAGGCGTAATAACTTGCAGACATAGGGGAGGTGGTCATAAGAGGCTCTATAGGTTGGTTGATTTTAAACGTGATAAGCGAAATATTAAGGCTAAAGTTGCAGCGATTCATTATGATCCCCATCGTAATGCAAGACTTGCATTATTGTTTTATACAGATGGAGAAAAAAGATATATTATTGCCCCTCTAGGATTGGAAGTAGGACATTTTGTTATTGCCGGCGATGCTGTGCCAATTGAAACAGGTAATTCAATGCCATTATCAGTTATACCCCTTGGTTCCAGTGTGCATTGTGTAGAACTTTATGCTGGGAGAGGGGCGCAAATGGTTAGGTCAGCAGGAGCTAGTGCACAAGTAATGGCAAAAGAAGGGGATTATGTTGCCCTTAAATTACCTTCAACAGAAGTACGCTTAGTTAGGAAAGAATGTTATGCCACTCTTGGAGAAGTAGGAAATGCAGAGATTAGAAATACAAGTTTAGGTAAGGCTGGAAGGACAAGATGGCTTGGCAGGAGACCTCAGGTCAGAGGAAGCGTTATGAATCCATGTGATCATCCTCATGGTGGTGGTGAAGGTAAAGCACCAATTGGTAGAGCAGGACCTGTAACTCCATGGGGTAAACCTACATTAGGTTTGAAAACACGTAAGAAAAATAAAACAAGTAATAAACTTGTCTTACGTAAGCGTCGTAAAGTTTCTAAACGTAGTCGAGGAGGACGTGATGCGTGATACTTTTTATTCTCTCTCTATTTCATTTACCTAACTAAATCATGGGACGATCATTAAAAAAAGGACCTTTCATTGCCGATAGCCTTTTAACCAAAATAGAAAAACAAAATGATAACAATGATAAATCTGTTATCAAAACTTGGTCTAGAGCTTCAACAATTTTGCCTGTTATGATTGGTCATACAATTGCAGTTCATAATGGGAAATCTCATATACCTGTTTTTATTACTGAGCAAATGGTCGGTCATAAATTAGGAGAGTTTGCTCCAACCCGAACTTATAGAGGTCATCTTAGAGATAAAAAAGGAGCAAATAAATGACAAATTCAACTCAATCAACCCCAAAGGCTTCTGCTCATGGAAAATTTATCCGAGGTTCAGCTTCTAAAGTAAGAAGAGTTTTAGATCAAATACGAGGTAGGTCTTATAGAGATGCCTTAATCATGCTGGAATTTATGCCATATCGTTCCACTGAGCCCATTACAAAAGTTCTCAGATCGGCAGTGGCTAATGCAGAGCATAATTTAGGATTAGATCCTTCATCTCTTATTATTTCTTCTGCAACTGCAGATATGGGACCTGTAATGAAAAGATTTAGACCTCGAGCTCAAGGACGTGCATTTGCAATTAAAAAACAGACTTGCCATATTAGCATTTCTGTTGAGCCTACTCAAGTAATTCAATCATCGGAGGGAGAAAACTAATGGGACATAAAATCAATCCTTCAGGTTTAAGATTGGGTATTACTCAAGAACATAAATCAAAGTGGTATGCGACTTCTAAAACATATCCCAAACTGCTTCAAGAAGATGATCAGATTAGGACTTTTATCCAGAAAAAGTATTCTTCCGCTGGAATAAGTGATGTTCTTATTGCTAGAAAAGCAGATCAATTGGAATTAGAATTAAAAACGGCAAGACCAGGAGTCATTGTAGGAAGACAAGGTAGTGGAATTGAAGAATTGAGATTAGGTATTAAAAAAACTATTGGAGATCGTAATAGGCAAGTAAGAATTAATGTTGTAGAAGTTGATAGGGTTGACGCAGATGCATTTCTATTAGCAGAATATATTGCCCAACAGTTAGAAAAGAGAGTCGCATTTAGGAGAACCATTAGAATGGCGGTTCAAAGAGCTCAAAGAGCAGGTGTGCTTGGTTTGAAGATCCAAGTTGGAGGTCGACTTAATGGAGCAGAAATCGCAAGATCAGAGTGGACAAGAGAAGGAAGAGTCCCTCTACATACTCTTAGAGCAGAAATTGATTATGCTACACGAGTAGCTCATACTACTTATGGTGTTTTAGGAATTAAGGTTTGGATCTTTAAAGGAGAGGTCCTTTCAAAAGAAGATCAATCTATTTCGCCTAATAGTAATCAAAAAAGGAAAGGATCTAGACGACCGCAAGAATTTGAGGATCGATCTAATGAATCTTCATAGGAGGTGATTTTATGTTAATGCCAAAAAGGACAAAATTCAGGAAGCAACAAAGAGGAAGAATGAGAGGGATTGCTACTAGAGGCAATAAAATTGCTTTTGGTCAGTTTGCTCTGCAGGCTCAAGAATGTGGCTGGGTAACTTCACGTCAAATTGAAGCAAGTCGGCGAGCTATGACTCGTTATGTCAAAAGAGGTGGGAAAATCTGGATCAGGATTTTTCCAGATAAACCTGTAACAATGAGACCAGCTGAAACTAGAATGGGTTCAGGTAAAGGTAATCCAGAATTTTGGGTGGCTGTAGTAAAGCCAGGAAGAATTCTCTTTGAAATGGGTGGTGAAGAAATCACTGAAGAAATAGCCAAAGAAGCAATGCGATTGGCTCAATATAAATTGCCAGTTAAAACTAAATTTATCGCAGAAGCTCATCCAGTAACAAACTTTACTATTAAAGAGCCAAAGATTTCTAATGACGAAACAGAGGAGGTTAATCTATGACTAAAGAAAATCTTATGAACGATCTTAGATCAATGAAAGATGCTGAGATTACCGATAAAATAAACAATCTTCGTAAAGAGCTTTTTGAGTTGAGATTTCAGCAAGCAACTCGTCAATTAACTGAGACACATAAATTTCAACAATCTAAAAAGCAATTAGCACAGTTGCTAACTGTACAACAAGAGCGACTCGCAACAGAAAACTCTTCTAATTAATTATTATTATGGCTTTAAAAGAACGAGTAGGAACAGTAGTAAGCGACAAGATGGATAAAACCATTGTTGTGGCTGTGATTAACCGATTTCCTCATCCTATTTATAAAAAGATTGTGAGTAGAACCACAAGATATAAGGTTCATGATCCTGAGAATACTTGTCATGTGGGCGATAGAGTGAAAATCAAAGAGACAAGACCATTGAGTGCTCATAAAAGATGGATGCTGCAAGAAGTAATGACTAATTCTTTAGCCCATAAGGAGGTCAAAAAATGATTCAACAAGAAACTTTTCTAACTGTTGCTGATAATAGTGGCGCAAAAAAACTTCAGTGTATTCGAGTACTAGGATCCAATAGAAGATATGCTCATGTGGGTGACGTTATTGTAGCTGCTGTAAAAGATGCTCTGCCAAATATGGGTGTTAAAAAGTCAGATCTAGTTAAAGCAGTTGTTGTTAGAACAAGAGCTACTATGAGAAGATCAACAGGTAATTCAATTAGATTTGATGATAACGCAGCAGTTTTAATTAATGAAGATAAAAACCCAAGAGGAACAAGAGTTTTTGGACCCGTCGCTAGAGAGTTGCGTGATCGCAATTTTACAAAAATTGTTTCATTAGCTCCGGAGGTGATTTAAATGTTGAATTCAATTAACCACACCAAAAAACAGAATCGAATAAAAATGCGTATTAAAAAAGGAGATACTGTTCAAGTCATACATGGCAAAGAGAAAGGTAAGATAGGGGAGGTTACCAAAATTTTCCCCTATGAGAATCGCGTTATTGTGAAAGGTATTAATATAAAAACAAAACATCAAAAACCTAGTCAAGAAGGTGAATCCGGCAAAATTACAACCGAAGAATCATCTGTACATGCATCTAATATCATGATTTATTCCAAAGAAAAAAAAGTAGCTAGTAAAGTTGAATATTTTATTGATAAAGATGGTGTGAAGAAACGAAGGCTTAAGAAAACAGGAGAATTAATTGATTGATTATCATTTAATTCTTATAAATCAATTGAAATCTAATTCTGACAAAGACCAGAATTCACAAATTTACTCAAATGACCCTTAAAAAACGCTACAAAGAAACAATTAGACCAAAGTTACTGAAAGAACTTGGTTTAAGTAATATTCACCAAGTACCTAAAGTTATCAAGGTAAATGTTAATAGAGGCTTAGGTGAAGCTGCTCAAAATTCAAAATCTTTAGATGCTTCTTTGTCTGAAATGGCAATAATCACGGGACAAAAAGCTTTAGTCACAAGAGCCAAAAAAGCTATTGCTGGATTTAAGATTCGTGAGGGCATGCCAATTGGGTGTGCAGTTACATTAAGAGGAGATAGAATGTATGCATTTCTTGAGAGGTTTATAAATCTTGCTTTGCCAAGAATCCGAGATTTTAGAGGTGTAAGTCCAAAGAGTTTTGACGGAAGGGGAAACTATACTTTGGGTGTTAAGGAGCAACTTATTTTTCCTGAAATTAAATTTGATAAAGTTGATTCCATAAGGGGAATGGATATAACAATTGTTACCAGTGCTTCTTCAGATGAACAAGGTAAAGCACTTCTCCAGGAAATGGGAATGCCCTTTAGAGCTAATTAATTCTTTTATAAATTATGTCAAATCACGATCCAATTTCAGACATGCTCACTCGTATCAGAAATGCGAGTGAAAAGAAGCAATCATCAACAATTGTTCCTGCCTCTAATATGTCACGAAGTATTGCAAAAGTTCTCCAGAAAGAAGGATTTATTGATGCTATTAGCGAAGAAGGGGAAGGTATTAAGACAAATTTAATTCTTGCTCTTAAATATAGTGGAAAGAATAGATATCCAACTATTAGATCCATGCAAAGGGTTAGCAAGCCAGGTCTTAGGATCTACAAAAACACTAGAGGTTTACCTAAAGTATTGGGTGGTCTTGGGGTCGCTATTATTTCTACATCTAGAGGTGTCATGAGTGATCGTGATGCAAGGAAACAAGGAATAGGTGGCGAAGTATTATGCTATGTCTATTAGGAGGTTATTATGTCAAGAATAGGTAAAAATCCAATTTCAATTCCAGACAAAGTGTCTGTAGATTTTGAAGGTCTTTCTATAGTAGTTAAAGGACCTAAAGGAGAACTTAAGAGAAATCTGCCAGAAGGGGTTAGCTTAGATAAAAAAGAAAATAAGATTTTTGTTATTCCTGATAATGAAAAAAGAACATCAAGACAAAAACATGGTTTAAGCAGAACATTAATTTCTAATATGGTTATTGGCGTAAGTCAAGGTTATTCAAAAAATCTAGAGATTATTGGTGTAGGTTCTAGAGCCCAAGTCAAAGGGAAGAATTTGGTTGTCAGTGCAGGATTTAGTCATCCTGTTGAAATTATTCCGCCTGATGGCATAACATATAAAGTTGAGAATAATACAAAAGTTGTAGTCTCTGGAATAGATAAAGAAATAGTAGGAAATGAAGCTGCTAAAATACGAGCAATAAGACCTCCTGAACCCTATAAAGGTAAAGGTATTAAATATGAAGATGAAAGAATAATCAGAAAAGCTGGTAAGTCCGGCAAAAAATAAAAACTAATGTAATTTTTATCATGGCAATTTCTTCAAGAAAACAACAAACTCAAAAACGTCATAAAAGATTGAGAAGATATTTAATTGGAACTACTTCTCGACCAAGATTATCTGTCTATAGATCTAATAACCATATTTATGCTCAATTAATTGATGATAGTTCTCAATCAACATTATGCTCTGCATCAACAATTGATAAGGAAATTAAGGTTGAGGGAGGTCGGCAGACCTCTAACTGTATAGCTTCGGTTGCAGTTGGAAAATTAGTAGCACAAAGAGCACTAAAAAAAGGTATTAAAGAAGTCGTTTTTGATCGAGGTGGTAATGTTTATCATGGTCGTATCAAAGCTTTGGCTGAAGCTGCTCGTGAAGCAGGATTAAAATTCTAAAACATGATTGATTCCCCAAAAAAAGAAGAATTAACTTCAAAAGTAAAATCTGACTCTAAAGTTCAACCAGAGCCAAAGAAAAGTGGTCGTAGTAATGATCGCAAGAAAAATCGCCGAGGCGATTCAAGATCTCAAGAAAGAGATTCTGAATGGCAGGAAAGAGTGGTGCAAATAAGAAGAGTATCTAAGACTGTTAAAGGTGGAAAAAAAATGAGCTTCCGAGCCATTGTTGTCGTAGGTAATGAAAAAGGTCAAGTTGGCGTTGGAGTAGGTAAGGCAGGAGATGTAATTGGAGCAGTTAGGAAAGGTGTAGCAGATGGCAAGAAGCATCTAGTAAGAGTACCTCTGACTAAAAATAGTTCAATTCCAACATATTCAAATGGTAGAGATGGGGCGGCAAGTGTTTTAATTAGGCCTGCGGCACCTGGAACTGGAGTTATTGCTGGTGGATCTATTAGGACTGTTCTTGAGTTAGCAGGAATTAAGAATGTTTTAGCAAAACGTTTAGGAAGTAAGACTCCTTTAAATAATGCTAGAGCAGCAATGGTTGCTCTCTCCCAACTGAGGACTCATAAATCTGTAGCTCGCGAACGCGGTATTACAATGGAACAAATTTACTCTTAGAAAGATGACATCAACATTAAGTACATTAAAATCTAATCCAGGTTCACGTAAAAGAAAGCTCCGCAAAGGTAGAGGAATCTCTGCAGGTCAGGGTGCTAGTTGTGGGTTTGGTATGAGGGGGCAAAAGTCTCGTTCAGGTAGACCTACTAGACCTGGTTTTGAAGGTGGTCAGATGCCTTTATATAGGAGGGTGCCTAAACTAAAGCATTTTGAGATTATTAATACAAAATCTTTTACCATTATCAATGTTGCCAAATTAAATACTTGCAAGGACAATTCAACTGTTAACTTAGCTTCTCTCTCTAAAGATGGAATTATTTTCAAAGCCAAATACCCTTTGAAGGTTTTAGGTAATGGAGATTTAAAAGTCAAACTTACTGTTCAAGCTTCTTCTTTTACTGCTGCAGCAAAAAAGAAAATAGAAAGTATTGGTGGTAAGTGTGAAATTGTTAAATAAGTTAGTATTAAATTATTAAAATAATTACCAAATACTAATTAATTAAATTAGTTCAAAAATGTTAGTAAATCGAAGTCGGAATCCTAGTGCCAGTGAAATACTGACACAATTAATAACCAATAAAGAACTTAGATCAAGAGTCCTTACAACTTTAGGTCTTCTTTTATTAGTCAGACTAGGTATATATATACCAATGCCAGGTATAGATAGAGAGGCTTTTAAAACATTTATAGATCAAGGTGGTCAATTAATTGGCTTCCTGGATATTTTTACTGGTGGAGGAATTTCTACTTTAGGCATATTTGCTTTAGGTATCTTACCTTTTATTAATGCCTCAATTATTATTCAGTTGCTTACAGCAGCCCTTCCAGCATTAGAAGATTTGCAAAAGAATGAAGGAGAGGCTGGTAGAAGAAAAATTGCACAAATCACAAGATATCTTGCTTTGGGCTGGGGGCTGTTACAAAGTATTATTTTTTCATTAATTCTTAAACAATATGCAATTGAAGGATTGAGTCAGTCAACATTTGTATTTCAAACATCAATTGCCTTGGTTACTGGCTCAATGATTGTGATGTGGTTTAGCGAGATCATTACTGAGAAAGGTATAGGGCAAGGTGCCTCATTAGTTATATTCTTGAATATTGTAGCTACCTTACCAAAAGCTCTCAGCTCAACGATAGAAAAGGCTCAGACTGGAGATAGATCAGATGTGATAGGAATCTTAGTACTTTTGGGAGTATTCTTATTGACAATAGTGGGGATAATTTTTGTTCAGGAAGGTTCTAGGAGAATCCCCATAGTTAGTGCGAAAAGGCAAATAGGTTCTAGTAATATGTTGCCAAGTAGACAAAGCTATTTACCTTTAAAATTAAATGCTGGAGGAGTTATGCCTATTATCTTTGCTTCAGCTTTAATTTTCTTACCTCTTACATTGGCAAATGTTACTAAAAATAGCTTTTTAGGAACAATAGCATCATCTTTAAATCCAAGTTCAGCTAATCCTTGGCCATATGCTATTACTTTCTTTTCATTAATTCTTGGGTTTGCCTATTTTTATGCATCTTTAACTATTAATCCAGTTGATGTTGCATCTAATTTAAAAAAAGGTGGGGTAGCTATACCAGGAGTGAGACCTGGGACTGCCACCGCTAAGCATTTGACTGGTATTCAAAATAGGTTGACCTTGCTTGGTGGTTTGTTTTTAGGATCAGTTGCAATAATCCCTGCTGCTGTGGAAAGAGCAACTAATGTTCAAACTTTTCAAGGATTAGGAGCAACTTCTTTATTGATTTTGGTTGGTGTCGCTATTGATACGGCTAAACAAATTCAAACCTATGTTATTTCTCAGAGATATGAGGGATTAGTAAGACAATAGGTTAAAATTTTACGCAAAACTTCTGATAATGAAAAAACGATTGCTTTTTTTAGGAGCTCCAGGGGCAGGTAAAGGCACTCAGGCTGCTGAGGTCTCAAATACAAACAAATTAGTTCATTTATCTACTGGAGATTTACTTAGGAAAGAAGTTGCTTTAAAAACAGATTTAGGCAAGCAAATTGATGAGATTATCAATACAGGTGAATTAGTGAATGATTCTCACGTATTGGAGATTGTTAAAAAGAATATCTTACATGCCTCTAAAGGGTGGATATTAGATGGATTTCCAAGGAATCTAATTCAAGCTGAAGCTTTGCAAAGAATTTTATTTGATATTAATCAAAAAATTGATTGCGTAATTTATCTTCAACTTCAAGAAGAAGTCTTAATAGAAAGGCTTTTGCTTAGAGGTAGATCAGACGATAATGAACAAACTATTAGAAAAAGGTTGGAAGTTTACAGAAGTAAAACATTACCATTGATTGATTTTTATCAAAAACAGAAAATTTTGCATTATATAGATGGTGCGAAATCAGTAGAAATGATTTTTGATGAAATAATTCAACTCATTGGGTAATGATGATGTAGAATAGTAAATTAATCATATTGGGGAGATCAACCCTCATGAAGGTAAGAGCCTCGGTAAAAAAAATGTGTGACAAGTGTCGCGTTATTAGAAGACATGGCACGGTTATGGTTATTTGTACAGCCAGCCCAAGACACAAGCAGCGTCAAGGATAATAACCTTGGCATATTTGATTGTTTTACAATCAATACTTTCCCATTGGGAAATTTAAATTCACATTTCATTATTTAACTTAAGTGGCAAGGATTGCAGGTATTGACATCCCCCGTGAAAAGCGGGTAGAAATTTCTCTCACTTATATCTATGGCATTGGCCTGACTAGATCAAAGTCCATTTTAGAATCCACTGGTGTCAATCCTGATACTAGAGTGAAAGATCTTCAAGATGATGATGTTCAAAAATTAAGAGTAGCTACTGAATCTTATACAGTTGAAGGCGACTTGCGAAGGCAGGAAGGAATGTCCCTGAAACGATTACAAGATATCGGATGTGTCAGGGGTAGAAGACATAGAATGAGTCTTCCAGTCAGAGGACAGAGAACAAGAACAAATGCAAGAACTAGGAGAGGCTCAAGAAAAACAGTTGCTGGTCGGAAGAAATAAATAGACTAATTATCTTTTAAAAACATTAAACTTTATATAAGGTTTTCTCCCTATGGCAACTCCAACAAAAAAATCAGGATCTAAAAAATCAAAGCGCAATATTCCTAATGGAGTTGTGCATATTCAGAGTACTTTTAATAATACTATTGTTTCAATTACAGATACTTCAGGACAAGTTATTTCTTGGTCCTCAGCTGGTGCAAGTGGCTTTAAAGGTGCCAGGAAAGGCACTCCGTTCGCCGCCCAAACAGCTGCTGAGGCGGCAGCTAGAAGAGCTGTTGAACAAGGAATGCGTCAAATAGAAGTGCTTGTAAGAGGACCAGGATCAGGAAGAGAAACTGCAATACGAGCCTTGCAAGTTGCTGGTTTAGAAATAACCTTAATAAGAGACGTCACACCATTACCTCATAATGGTTGCAGAAGGCCTAAGCGAAGACGTGTCTAAAACTAACTTTATGGCCTTTTTTACATTCACCTTTTACTAATTTCAGACCGTGTTGCAATACCAGATTGACAGAATCGACCATCAAACCTCAGATGATCTTTCCCAGACAGGAATTTTCCTTATAGGTCCTTTAGAGAGAGGACAAGCCACTACTCTTGGAAATTCACTTAGACGAGTTCTTATGGGAGGACTTGAAGGCAGTGCTGTTACAGCTGTACGAATAGCTGGAGTGAATCATGAATATGCCACAATCCCAGGAGTGAGGGAAGATGTTCTAGATATTCTTTTAAATTTCAAGCAACTATCTATAAATAGTTCCAGTCAAGAACTTGAGATAGGGAGATTAGTGGCAAGTGGTCCAATGGAAGTCAAAGCTAGTGATCTTCAATTCTCATCTCAAGTTGAAGTTGTTGATGGTGAAAAATCCATTGCAACTATTCAAGCAGGACATAATCTTGAATTAGAAGTTCATGTTGAAAGAGGAACTGGATATAGACCTGTAGATAGAAGAAATGAAGAGACTACAGCGATAGATCTACTACAAATAGATGCTGTGTTTATGCCTGTAAAGAGAGTTAATTTTACTATTGATGAAACTGCGGTTGCTGAAGGAGGAACAGGCAGAGAGAGATTAAGGATGGAAGTTGTGACTGATGGCTCCACTACACCTGATGATGCAATTGCAGAAGCGGCGAATCAGCTCATAGAGCTATTTCAACCTCTTGCTACAGTAACAATGGTTGAAGAAATTCCTGAAGAGCCTGAACCCTCTCCCGAAGCTCAAATTCCATTAGAAGAATTAAACTTGTCCGTCAGAGCATATAATTGTTTGAAGAGGGCGCAAGTTAATTCTGTTTCTGATTTAATGGGTTTTAGCTATGAAGACCTATTGGAAATTAAAAACTTTGGCTCAAAATCAGCAGATGAAGTAATTGAAGCCCTTGAAAGAATTGGTATTTCAATTCCTCAAAGTCGAACTTCATTATGATTATCTTAAAATTTCAATTATGAGACATCAATTAAGAGTCCCTTTATTGGGTAGACCTGCAGACCAAAGAAAAGCTTTATTAAGAGGTCTTACTACTCAGTTAATTAGAGAAGGCAGAGTAACTACTACTAAAGCAAAGGCAAAAGCATTGCGTAATGAAGCTGAGAGAATGATTACTCTTGCCAAGGATGGAACTTTAGCCGCAAGAAGAAAAGCCATAGGATATATATATGACAAGCAATTGGTTCATGCTTTATTTGCAAAGGCTAAGGATAGATATGGTGATAGAAAAGGAGGCTATACAAGAATTGTTAGAACAACTTCAAGGAAAGGTGATAATGCAGAAATGGCAATTATTGAATTAGTTTAGTTATGTACTTAAACAAAGAAAATTTTAAAGAATTTATTCGATAATTTTTTTGCCTAGAATAGCTTTATCTTTGCAATATATAGGTTCGGATTATTCTGGATGGCAGCGTCAGAGAGAAGCTAGAACAATTCAAAGTACTTTAGAAGATGCAATATTTTCTTTAAGTTCTGTCCCAACAAAAACATTTGCAGCAGGTAGAACTGACTCGGGTGTTCATGCAGCTGGTCAAGTTGTACATTTTGATAGTTCATTTTCTATCCCTCCTAAAAGGTGGGCATCTGCTTTGAATGGTCGTCTACCAGAATCAATTTCTGTAAGGGAATCAATTCTTCAAAGCGAACAATGGCATGCTTGTTTTTCAGCAAAATCAAGGAAATATAGATATTTAATATACAATTCAAGTTATCCAGATATATTTTTAGCTAAATGGAGTTGGCATAGATATCATCAAAGATTAGATGAAGAGAAAATGAATATAGCTATTCAACCTTTATTAGGAATTCATGATTTTGCTGCCTTTCAAAAGGCTGGAAGTACCAGAAGAAATTCAATAACAGAAATTAAAGAAGTTTCTATTAAAAGAATTAAAAATTTAATAGCAATTGATATTACAGCGACAGGATTCTTATATGGTATGGTTCGACTTATCGTTGGACAATTAGTGGCAATAGGTGAAAAGAAATTAACACCTGAAGACTTTTATAATCGTTGGAATAATAGAAGGCGAGATCAAGTGCTTGAGTCAGCACCAGCAAAAGGTTTATGTTTTTTAAATGTTGGTTATTCAGATAATCTTTTCTCCCTTAAATCTAATGATGGCTTCTATCCTTTTTTTTTGGAAGATAACAAAATGAATTTGTGAACTTAAAATTTAATTAAGCAATAGACTTCTAAAAAGAAGCATAACGATGTAATATGGAAGTTCGAAGTTCTAATATAGGTACGAATTGACGTATTTATAATAAAACTCAATTTCAAATATCTTTTAGGTAACATGATTACCCGTTACTCGCGATGATGAATAAGACTATTACCCCCTCATTAACATCGATTGATAGGCAATGGTATTTAATCGATGCTGAAAATCGCACTCTTGGAAGACTTGCCACAAGAGTGGCAGAAATACTTCGTGGAAAGAACAAGCCCACATTTACACCTCACTTAGATACAGGTGATTTTGTTGTTATTGTTAACGCTGAGAAAATTCAAGTTTCAGGTAATAAAAATTCTCAAAAACTTTATAGACGACATTCAGGTCGACCTGGTGGAATGAAAGTAGAAACATTCCAAACTTTGCAACAAAGGATACCTGAAAGAATTTTAGAAACAGCAATTAAAGGAATGCTTCCTCATAATTCCTTAGGAAGACAGCAATTTAGAAAGCTGAAAGTTTATAAAGGTATAGACCACCCTCATTCAGCTCAAAATCCTATACTTCTTAAAATAGATTAATCCTATGAATAATCCACTGAAAAATAAAGCTGTTTATTGGGGAACAGGGCGCAGAAAGACATCTGTAGCAAGAGTAAGATTAATCCCTGGAGCTGGAAAAATATTGATAAATGGAAGAGATGGCAAGGACTATCTTAATAATAATTACTCTCATTTAGCTGCAGTTAAAGCTCCTCTTCAAACACTAGGGTTAGAAAATTCCTACGATATTTTAGTTAATGTTTTTGGTGGAGGATTAACTGGTCAAGCTGACGCAATAAAGCAAGGAGCAGCAAGAGCATTATGTCAATTATCATTAGATAATAGAAAACCTCTTAAGAATGAAGGTCATTTAAGTAGAGATCCTAGAGCTAAAGAAAGAAGAAAATATGGATTAAAAAAGGCAAGAAAAGCCGGTCAGTATTCCAAACGTTAATTTTATTTTATTTACATTAAAATCATGCCTAAATCAGAAATTCATCCAAAATGGTATCCAGAAGCAAAAGTTATTTGCAATGGCGAAGTTGTTATGATTACTGGATCTACTGAGCCAGAATTACATGTAGATGTTTGGAGTGGAAATCATCCATTCTTTACTGGCACTCAAAAGATTCTTGATACGGAAGGCAGAGTTGATAGATTTATGCGTAAATATGGTATGAATAGTCCAAACGAGGAAAATTCATCTCAAGAGAAAAAAACAAAAAAGGAATTAACTGATAAAAACCCACCTGAGTAACTTTTTCTAATTCTGAATTTGAAAAATTACAATGGAATATTCAACAATAATATCAAGATTAAAAACCGCTCTTCAGAGTTTTAATAATTTAGAAATTCAATTAGCTGATCCAGATGTATCATCTAATCCAAAACGTTTAGAATCTTTTGCGAGAGAAAGATCAAAGTTAGAACCTCTAGTAATTGATTATCAAACTTTAATCAATATTGAGAAAGAAATAAAGGATGCTAAAAATTTATTGAAAGATTCAAAATCTGATAAAGAAATGGAATTATTAGCAACTGATGAATTAAATTATTTAACAAATTCCAGAGAGAAATTACTTAAGAAAATTCAGATATCTCTCTTGCCTAAAGATCCTAGAGATGAAAGAAGTGTAATGTTAGAAATTAGAGCAGGAGCAGGAGGCAATGAAGCATGTCTTTGGGCAGGAGATTTAGCAAGAATGTATGAAAGATATGGGCAAAGAATAGGTTGGGCTGTTAAACCTATTAGTTCCACCGAAGCTGATTTGGGAGGATATAAAGAGTTAGTTATATCTGTCAAAGGGGATTCTGTTTTTAGCCAACTAAAATTTGAAGCAGGAGTGCATAGAGTTCAGCGAGTACCAGCAACTGAATCACAAGGTAGAGTTCATACATCTACAGCCACTGTTGCAGTAATGCCGGAAGCGGATCCAGTTGAAGTTCAAATAGAATCTACAGATTTAGAAATTAGTACTGCACGATCAGGTGGAGCGGGGGGGCAAAATGTTAATAAAGTTGAAACAGCTGTTGATTTACTTCATAAACCAACTGGAATAAGAGTTTTTTGCACACAAGAAAGATCTCAATTGCAAAATAAAGAACGAGCAATGGAAATTTTGAGAGCAAAACTATATGAGATGCAAATTGCTGAAGCAAATGCTAAAGAGAGATCTGAACGATTATCTCAGGTTGGAACTGGTGATCGAAGTGAGAAAATTAGAACTTATAATTACAAAGACAATAGAACAACTGATCATCGTTTGGGCTGTAATTTTGCCTTAGAACCAGTACTTGCAGGACAATTAGAAGAATTATTAGATGCATGTATAGCTAAAGAACAAAAACATCAAATGGAAGAACTTAGTAGACAGGATGACTAATATTTTGCATTAACCTATTACGTATTTACTCCATTCCGTATGCTTACCTGAATAAATATGCTTATTTGCTTCAAAATTAAGATTGCTAAGAGGCTTGTAAGGATTTGTTCTTAATTTCATTTTAGCTTCCTGAGGGGTCCGATTACCTTTGACAATATTGCATTTGAGACAAGCAGTTGTCACATTATCCCATTTGTCTGCACCACCTCTACTCCTTGGTATGACATGGTCAATGGATAATTTATCTCCGCGATAATCACAGTATTGGCATTGATTATTATCTCTTAAAAGTATATTTTTTCTAGTTAAAGCTACCTCTCTAAAAGGTACTTTAACAAAATATCTTAATCTAATAACAGTTGGCAGGTTTTGATCTTTCCAAATTACTAGATCATTATTCTCTTCCAGGCTTTCTGCCTTGCCCTTCAACATCAGTACAGTAGCTCTTCGCCATGTAGTAATGTTTAGAGGCTCATAGGAAGCATTAAGAACTAAAACTTGGCTCATGCCAATTAGATAATTCAGAGGCATCTTAACCACATAATTACATAACTTCAGATGATCTGCTGAAAACTACTTATTAGTAGACTAAAATCTTATCAATTGTCTAAGTTCTATCTAAAAATAATTTGAAAACTTCTTGCGATCCAAAACAAAGGGCATGGATAGAGATAAACTCTTCATTTATCACATCAAATGTCTTTAACTTAAGGAGATTATCCGAGAAAAATTGTCAATTTATGGCTGTTGTTAAGGCTGATGGTTATGGTCATGGTTCATTAGAAGTTGTTAATGCTACTTTAAAAGCGGGAGCTACTCATTTAGGAGTCGCGACTATACAAGAGGGCATTCATTTGCGCCAAGAAGGTATAACAATCCCAATACTTGTTTTAGGAAATATTTATTCTCCAGAAGATTTAAGGTTATGTCTTAGATGGGATTTGATGGTCACAATTAGTGACTTAAAAGATGCAATTATCTGCCAAAATATTGCAGAATCTTCTGCAAAAGAGTTTTATGTTCATATAAAAGTTGACACTGGGATGACAAGATTAGGATTTGATTACAATGAATCATTCAAGATTTTCCAACATCTTCAGAAACTCAATAAAGTTATAATTTCTGGAATATATAGTCATTTATCTTTGGCTGATCAAAATGATAATCAAGAAAGCATTGATTTTACTTTAGATCAGAAAAATAAATTTGAAAAACTTATCTCTGATTTAGGTCTAAAATCAGATGATTCCGTGATTTGTCATCTAGCAAATTCTGCAGGTACTTTATTAGGTAGACAGTTCCATTTTGATATGGTTCGGGTTGGATTGGCTATGTATGGATATAATCCTTTGGCGATCAATTTGGGCAATATACATTTATCTCCTGCTTTCAATGTAAAAGCAAAAATAACTTTTATAAGAGATGTCGGTTCTGGAGTGGGTGTAAGTTATGGCAGGAATTATGTTACTAAAAAATCATCTAAATTAGCTGTTGTAGGAATCGGTTACGCTGATGGTGTTCAAAGAAATTTATCTGGGAAGATAAATGTAATTTATAAAGGTCAACTTATTCCACAGGTTGGATCAATTACTATGGATCAAATGATGATTGATATTAGTGAGAATGAAGAAATTCAAGTAGGAAGCGTTGTTACTATTCTTGGCAATGAATTAGGGCAAAATATATCCCCAGAGAGTTGGGCAATACTTAATAAGTCAATTCCATGGGAGATTTTGTGTAATTTTAAAAATAGATTACCTAGAATAAATCTAAAGGATTGAGAATTTAGAATTTTTTTGTCTAGTGCGTCAAAACTTGATAACCTAATAAAATGGAGAGGTGGCTGAGTGGTTGAAAGCGGCTCCCTGCTAAGGAGTTACAGGAGGCAACTTCTGTCGAGGGTTCGAATCCCTCCCTCTCCGTGATTATTACGAAGCAAGAAAATCCATAATCTTCCAAAAGTCAAGTTATATCTGGGATTAGAGAGTTGAGGAAAACTAGAGGCAACCAGACAATAGCATTAAATCTCTTTTTTGTAGGGGATAAAATAGGGGACAAAAATTTAAACTTTGGCATAATACGTGCATATTTTAAAAAGATAATTAAGTTTTGAACTCTTATTTTGTTGCTTGGAGAAAATCCTTTGATTTTAAAGGTAGAAGCAGTCGAAAGGACTATTGGATTTTTTTCTTAATTGATACTATTTTGTTTCCAATCATTTTTGTTTTCCTTAATGTTATTCAAAATTTACTAGTAGTTTTATCTTTTAACTCAGGTTTATTTGGTGCTGAAATTTTTGCTATAGCAGCACAATTAATTAGTATTTTGAGTTTTCTCTTAATACCAATTGCCTTAGGACATACTTGGACCCTACTTCCTTTAACAGTTAGAAGAATAAGAGATGTTGGTATGAAATGGCAGTGGATATTTTTCGTCTCAATTCCACTGCTTGGATTTATCTTTGTTTTGATATTTCTTACTAGGAATTCTGTTGAAGAAATTAACGGCAAAACATATTACCCAAAATATTGATTTTATAGGGGATAAAATAGGGGATAAAATTTTAGGATTTAAATATTTTTGTTTCATATAGTTCTATATTCTTTCATTTAGGTTCACTATTTCAACCTCCCTCTCCGTATTTTATTAGTGTCAGATAAGGTCAGAAAGGGTCAAAATAATTGCAGTTAAAAGAATTAGAGCAACTTATGAGTTGTTTTTTTATAGGTTAGATTTTTAATCCAAACCCAAATTTGTTGTCGGAAAAAAATTTGCACAAAAAACCCCACGACAGACGCAGTAGTGGGATGTCCAGATTTAATTGCAAAAGTTCGATATGTAGATTATCAAAAAAGATCTCACACAGTTGAAGTGCAAATTGCTATGCGTTATAAAAGAATTGAGAACTTAAAAGTGATCATCTACAAAGCAATTTTCACAAATAAAAATGTCATTGTTAAATAAATTCTCGATTAAAGATTTCATACTCTCAAGCAAAGAGGCATA
>CETG01158093.1_pt1 | contig 21374 bp, 19 predicted proteins | sample 361471 | NCBI WGS metagenome assembly CETG01 (sample SAMEA2622696, study PRJEB7988) | marine metagenome | isolation source: saline water (ENVO:00002010), including | reverse complement strand
TCCTTAGAGGGCTTTAATTCAGCAAAATATCCTTCTAGAGTTCTTAACGTGATGAATTTTTCAAAACGAATTTTACTTCTCCCGAGCCAATTTTTTCTCTATAGGCAATAGATTTTTGCAAGGCTTGTCTATTCAAGAGTTTACTAATCATATTTGTAGTTAAATTTTGTTCTATTGATCTAATCTGCTCAATAGCAAACCCCTCAATTCCCTTCCTATCACTAAATCCATTTAAACCTTGAAATGTTAATTGCCAAATACATGAGGGAAGTCCTGATCCTGCAATGAATTTAATTGACTCTATTAAGCCCGCAGTCTGAAGATTGCTAAGTTGTCTTCCCAGTGCTTGAACTAATAGGCAAAAAGTTTCTGATAAAGCCAATGCATTAGATTGTCCTTTTTTCAAGATCAATGACAAAGTTGCTTATTTAGTTTTGAGATGGGGATCGGAGCTCACTTAGAGGAAATATCTTTAATGAAATGATAAAAATCAGAATGCTAGGCTTTATCTTTATATGTTAAAAAAATCTAAAGCAAGTCAACTCCTTCAACCATAGTCCCCTCCCCTTAAAGTCATATTCTTATAACAGACACATACGAACCAGAGGTCTGTAACCTAAGATATGGTTCAAGAGAACATAACTTTCGTATCTTTTAAGAAACAGTTGCCAATCACCCTGCTTCTATTCAATAAAGTATTAGAAGTCGTAACCTCTGAAACCTAGCAATGAATAAAAACACAAGCTTCAAATATCAAAATGAATTTATTCTTAATGAGCTTATAAAAATTTGCGTACAAAACCCTATTTCAAATTGGATGAAAGATATATTTATTTATATGGATATGCAATCTGATGAAATTTTATACTAAATAGTATTATGAATAGCGACGCTCAATTAAAAGAAATTGTATCCCAACCATACAAATATGGTTTTATTACAGATATTGAAACAGAAAAAATAGAAAAAGGATTAAATGAAAATGTAATTAGGAAAATATCAAAGAAAAAAGAAGAGCCTAACTTTTTGCTAGATTTCAGGTTACGCGCTTTTAGACAATGGCAGAAAATGAAAGAGCCCAATTGGGCAAAACTTGGATACCCTGAAATAAACTATCAGGATATTATCTATTACTCAGCTCCTAAGAATATAGAGAAAAAAGCAAGCTTAGACGATGTTGATCCCAAGTTACTAGAAACCTTCGACAAGCTAGGAATACCCCTGAATGAGCAAAAACGTCTATCAAATGTTGCAGTTGATGCTGTTTTTGATAGCGTTTCAATTGCCACTACATATAAAGAAAAACTAGCCGAACATGGAGTTATATTCTGCTCAATTAGCGAAGCTGTTAAAGAGTATCCTGAGCTCATTGAAAAGTATCTTGGAACAGTTGTACCTATAAATGATAATTATTTTGCTGCGCTTAATTCAGCAGTTTTCAGTGATGGGTCATTTGTATTTATACCGAAAGGAGTTAGTTGCCCTATGGAGCTATCTTCCTATTTTAGAATCAACTCAAATGATACTGGACAGTTTGAAAGAACATTAATAATTGCCGAGGAATACTCCTCTGTTAGTTATTTAGAAGGGTGCACTGCACCAATGTTTGACACAAATACCCTTCATGCCGCAGTTGTTGAACTAATCACACTTGACAACGCTTCAATTAAATACTCCACTGTGCAAAACTGGTATGCAGGTAATGAAAAAGGTATCGGGGGAATCTACAATTTTGTAACAAAGCGTGGGCATTGTAGAGGAAAAAAAAGCAAAATCAGTTGGTCACAAGTTGAGACAGGTTCAGCTATTACGTGGAAATACCCAAGCTGTATTCTGCAAGGAGATGAATCTATTGGTGAATTCTATTCTGTTGCACTAACTAATAACTTACAAAAAGCAGATACTGGAACAAAAATGATTCATGTTGGCAAAAATACAAGATCAACAATAGTAAGCAAAGGTATTAGTGCAGGGAGATCTAGCAACAGTTATCGAGGCCTTGTAAAAATGAGTCCTACTGCTACAGGGGCTAGAAACTATAGTCAATGCGACTCGATGCTGATAGGAGATCAAGCTGCAGCCAATACTTACCCATACATCCAATCAGAACAGCCTGTTTCTAATATTGAACATGAGGCAAGTACTTGCAGAATCTCAGAAGACCAGCTTTTCTACCTTCAAAGTCGTGGGATTGGTTTTGAAGAGGCTGTATCAATGATGGTTAGTGGCTTTTGTCGAGATGTTTTTAACCAACTACCAATGGAGTTTGCCTCAGAAGCAGACAAACTGCTTTCATTGAAACTAGAGGGATCTGTTGGATGATCCCATATGAATTAAATCTCAGAAATTTCTCTGTATAACTACTACTGACTTTATCGTGCTTAGACCAGAATCAAAAACAATTCTTGAGATCCAAGATCTCCATGCAAATGTTGAGGATTTACCTATTCTCAAAGGAGTCAATCTAACTATTCAAGAAGGTGAGATACACGCTGTAATGGGAAGGAATGGAAGTGGCAAGAGTACATTATCGAAAGTTATAGCAGGTCATCCAGCTTACGAAGTCACCAAGGGTCAAATAATGTATTTAGGTCAGAATCTTCTTGAAATAGAGCCCGAAGAAAGAGCTAGGATGGGAGTTTTTCTTGGATTCCAATACCCAGTCGAGATTCCAGGTGTCAGCAATCTTGAATTTCTAAGAGTTGCAACTAATGCAAGACGCAGCAATAAAGGGAAGGAAGAATTAGATACCTTTGATTTTGAAGATATTGTAAAAGAGAAGTTAGAACTTGTTCAAATGAGCTCTAGCTTTCTTGAGAGAGGACTTAATGAAGGTTTCTCAGGTGGCGAGAAAAAAAGGAATGAAATTCTTCAACTGGCGCTTCTTGAACCCCGAATCGCAATACTTGATGAGACAGACTCCGGTCTTGATATAGACGCACTAAGGATAGTAGCTTCAGGGGTTAAAAAACTAGCACAACCTAGCACTGCAACTGTACTTATTACTCATTATCAAAGACTATTAAATGAGATAACACCAGATTTTGTGCATGTAATGTCCGATGGAAAAATTAAAAAAACGGGAGATAGCTCATTAGCTCTAGAATTAGAAAAATCAGGATATGAATGGCTTGACGAACATACAGTTGAGAAAAAAGAAGATTCATAATGAAAACACAAACTAAATGGATAAAATCCCTTCCCAACCCAGAAGGAATACTAGAAAAGACTCAATTAATTAATAGAAGATATCTAACAGAGAGCGGATTTCCTGAAAAAGCAAATGAAGCTTGGAGACTCACTGATCTAAAAAAACTAGAAAAATTACTTGAAGTTCCTTTAAAGACTAAATCCAATAAACATGAATACAGTAACAATATATTCACTCAGAAAGATAAAAATAATTACCTTATTATAAATCTTGGTGAAGCTAATAAGTCATCAAAATTAGCAGAGCTACCTGAGGGGACTAACTACCTAACTGAAGAAGAGATTGAAGAGAAACTTAATAAATTACCAAAAAATTTGAATGACAATGAATATTGGCAATTAGCTCTAAATAGATCTTCTACTAAAACAATTATAGCATTAAAAATTGACAGCAAAAATACTCAACACATAGATTTAATAATCCCAACGGACAGCGAAGCATTTATTTCAACAAGAGTGATATTAATTATTAAGAAGGAATCAAAAGTAAATCTATTAGAAATACTAGATAGCAAATCGATATCTTCAATTAGTCACTCAATTGAAATTTATATGGAAGAAGGAGCTGAGGTCAAGCATGGATTTATCGGACTTGGTGCTGGTGATAGATCTAGCCTTCTGAATACAATTTTAGTTGAACAAGATTCGATGACCCACTACTCCTTCACATCTATTCTAAGCGGATGGAATCTTTGCAGAATAGAACCACAAATTAGACAATTAAAAGGAAACGCATATACACAAATTAAAAATCTACAAATAACTAATAACCGTGAACAAATTTCAATGAGAAGTTCAATAATTTTTGAAGGCCCTGATGGTACTCTTGACCAAATAAATAAATCAATTGCTAATGCAAATTCACATTGCATTTTCAATGGTTCTGTTCAAGTACCTAGAATAGCCCAAAAAACAAATGCATCACAGATGAGTAGAAATTTACTTATGTCAAAAAGAGCAAGAATAGACACAAAGCCTGAACTAGAAATAATTGCTGATGATGTAAAATGCATTCATGGAGCTACTGTAAGTCAACTTCAAGAAGATGAATTATTTTATTTAAGAAGCAGAGGAATATCAACAGAACAATCAAAGGCCTTACTTTTAGAAGGATACTGCCAGGAAGTTTTAGACTCTTTGCCTTTAGATCCAAATCTTATAAAAGAACTTAGGAACATTCTACTTTACCCAAATAAATGAATAATAAATTATCTAATTTAGCTGAAGTCACTAGAAAAGACTTTCCTATGTTTATTAATAATGAAGCAATATACCTTGATCATGCAGCCACTAGTCAAAAACCAAAAATTGTTATTGAGACACTAGAAAATTACTATAAAAACCAAAATGCAAATGTTCATAGAGGAGCTCATTCACTTAGCATGAAAGCTACTGAATTATTTGAAAATGCTCGAAAAATTACTGCAAAATTTATTGGTGCTTCAGATTCAAAAGAAATAATATTTACAAGAAATGCTACAGAAGCAATAAATCTAGTTGCATTAACTTGGGGCAATCAAAATCTAACCAAAGATGATGAAGTATTGCTTAGTGTCATGGAACATCATAGCAACTTAGTCCCTTGGCAATTAATTTCAAATCGTACTGGATGTAAATTAAGATATATAAATATCAACGAATCTGGTGAATTAGACTTTAAAAATTTTCTAGAACAAATTAATGATAGAACCAAAATAGTTAGTCTTGTTCACATCAGTAATACATTAGGTTGTTGCAATCCAATAGAAGAAATAGCTAAAGTTTGCAAAAAGTACAACAGTCTTTTTTTGCTAGACGCTTGCCAGAGCTTGGCACATCAAAAAATTGATGTGAAGAAGTTAGATATAGATTTTTTAGCAGGATCTGCACATAAACTTTGTGGCCCAACTGGAATAGGTTTTTTATGGGGGAGAGAGGAGATACTTGAAAAAATGCCTCCCTTTTTAGGGGGTGGAGAAATGATTGAAGACGTATTTCTAGACAAAAGTACTTGGGCAGACATCCCTCACAAATTTGAAGCTGGTACGCCTGCTATTGGAGAGGCTATAGCCATGGGCAGTGCACTAAATTATCTAGATGATATTGGTCTAGATAGAATCAAAGGATGGGAGTTAGACCTTACAAAATATCTATTTGAATGTCTTAAAACAATCAATAGAATTAATATATTAGGACCCGATCCTAATATAAAAATCAGCAGAGGAGCTCTTGCAACTTTTCACGTAGATGGAATAAGTTCAGATGATGTCTCTACATTAATAAATGAAAGTAATATTTACATTAGAAGTGGTCATCATTGTTGCCAGCCTTTACATCGGCTATATCAAATAAAATCCACCGCAAGAGCAAGCCTTAGTTTTACAAGTACAATGAGCGAAATTAATACTTTTACTAATGAACTAAAGTCTGTTATAAACTTTTTAATTAAAAATAGTTAAATTTTCAAAGTCTTATTAAAAAATTCCTCAGTAAGTCGCAGCACTTCTCGCTTAACTTGAGCATCTCTAAATCCATGCCCTTCTTCTGGATATAAACAAACTGATACTTCTAATTTTTTTTTCCTTAAAGCTTTTGCTATTTTTTCAGTTTGAATTGGAGGTACTACTTTATCTTTTAAGCCTTGAAAAAAAATAACAGGGCAATTTATTTTATGTACATTATTAAGAGGTGACCTGGAATGATATTCATTTAAATTAATTGAATATGAACCTATTAAATAATCTAAATATCCAGCTTCAAAGCGATGAGTATCTTTTTGCAAACCAATTAAATCACTAACTGCATATCTACAAGCACCAACACTAAAAATATCGCTAAAGCATAAACAAGCAAGAGTTGTAAATCCTCCTGCGCTACCTCCTTCTATAGCAATATTATCAGGATCTACTTTGCCAAGAGTAATTAATTCTTTTACCGCTAATTCACAATCAGCTACATCAGAAATACCCCATTTATTTTTTAAGCGATCTCTATATTCTCTACCGAATCCAGTAGAACCTCCATAATTTACATCTAAAACAGCCCAGCCACGAGTTGTCCAATATTGAATGCCCAAATTAAGTCCCCTACTTGCCATACCAGTAGGTCCACTATGGGTTTTAACTAATAAAGGAGGAGGAGAATGAACTACCTGTTTTGGTTCGTAATACCATGCATGAGTAGACTGGCCTTCAGAACCTCTAAACCACATTGTTTCACCAACACTAATTTCAGATTCTGCAATAAAACCATTAAGAGCTGAAGAGTGCTGAAAACAATTTTTATTTAAATCAATTTCTAATAAACCACATTCTTTTACAGAACTGCTAGCAATAGCTACAGCTCTTGTGTTGAATGCAGAAATATATGAAATATCGTCAAAAGGTTGGTCAAGCTCAGATATCTTTCCATTTAAGTAACATATACCAATTTTCCAAATACCAGATCTACAAAAAATACTTAAAATACTATTTGTTAATGGAGCATGAGAAGACATTCCCAAGACCCATTGAGGCATAGCTGTTTCAGCTTCAATAGGCCAGAGCCTCTCCCATTCAATAGATCTAGACTCTAATTGATATCTATTGGTAACCATCAGATTCCACCAACCAGAACTATCTTCAGCAACTACTAATTCACCTGATTGCAGCCAAATAGGATGAAAAACTGATATTGAATTTGATCCACCTTTATCATTTCCTGCTATTGACTTAACGTCTGTAAGCTGAAAGAAATTATTTATCTTAGCTAATTTTAACTCGCTACAGTCCCAAGGCATAAAAGGATTTGACCATTCAATCCAAGTCAAATATTTTGAACAAGGAGACAAAGCTAGATAACCAATAAAATCCTTTGCTTGGTATATGAAATTTGGGTTTTGGTTTATACTTTCTAATGAGAAAGAAACTAAATAATCTCTTGATTTATCCTCTAAAATTCCAATCCAAAGTTTCTTTTCAATATCAATTATTCCTCCTCCAAGAAAAAAATCATCTTTATTCGTTAATCGAAATTTTACTCCATCTGAATCTAACCATTTTTTTTTCTCTCCAGATTGATCTAAACCACTCCATGACTGAGTCCAGAGGCATCCATCTTTATCATTGACCCAGGCAAGTATCAATTCATCATTATTCCTGACAAAGAAAGACAGGGCTCCTCCGCCATACCCATGCAATCGGCTACGGATATCAATAGGAGAAAGTGTTAACTCTTGACCTTTCAATTCTCTTCTCCCCCAGGGCCTTATCAAAGCGGTTGTTCGGCCTCCCTCGTCAGGACGTTGCTCAAGCCAAAGAATCCATTCTTCATTGACAAGATAAACCTCTTTAAAAGTCGGTCTGACACCTACAGCTAAGTCAGCAGATAGAGGAATAAACTGCTCATTACATTTATCTGCACTTATTTTTTGAAAATCCATCAATTAATTAAGCTCAGATCAAAATATGCGAAAATATAACTCAAATAATCAAATATATCCTTGTCAAAAAGTTTTGCAGGTTTAGCACGAACTGCTGAAAAAGAAAAATCAGTAGTAGCAGTCTCTAAGGAGCCCTTGGAGTCCCCTCCTCTTGAAATTTATAAATTAGGTAATCGTGTTCTGCGCGAGCGAGCAAAACGTATAAGCAAAGTTGACGAATCAACGAGAGAACTTGCCCGGAATATGCTTAGAAGTATGTACTCAGCTAAAGGAATAGGCCTAGCCGCTCCCCAAGTTGGTATTCATAAGCAAATTTTGGTTATAGATCTGGACTATGAAAACTCGACAAGTCCTCCAATCGTTCTCATAAATCCTGAGATACAAATCTTTGGATCCAGCATTGATACATATGAAGAAGGTTGTTTAAGTATCCCAGGAGTTTATTTGGACGTTGTAAGACCTTCATCAGTCAAAATAAGTTATAGAGATGAAATGGGAAGACCTAAGAAAATGAGCGCAGACGGGTTGCTGGGTAGATGCATCCAACATGAGATTGATCATCTTAATGGTGTCCTTTTTATTGACAGAGTTAAGGATGTAGAAGCCAGAGATAATGCACTCACTGAGCAGGGATATAAGATTGAGGATATCAAAGAAATTAAGTAATTATTGGCTCAATAAGACTATTTACCTACAAGATAAATCAGTGTAATTACTCGTTGTCCAAATAACATTTCATTGGCAAAATAACGCTAGATGCATACTAAAATGATGAAAAATCTTTTCAACGGCTTAAAGCTATGGTTCTCAGAAGCCCTCGAATACACTATAGGGAATCCTACAAGCCAAAAACATCTTCCACCGCCAATTGGGCCGCAGCCCTACAGTGAAAAACCTATAAAGCTGCAATATTGGTAAAAAATAATTTTTGCTTAAATATAATTCATAATATTTTTATTTCTAATATAGTAATTATATCTAGAATATTAGAATAGGTAGTTTTATTAGCTGTTATGACTAAGGAAACAATTTTTAGTAAAATTATTTCTGGTGAAATAACTTGTAAAGAAGTATATAGAGATGATCTATGCCTTGCATTTCATGATGTAAATCCTCAGGCACCTGTTCATATCTTAATTATTCCTCTCAAAGCCATTGAAAGTTTAAACTCTATTGAAGAAGAGGATACTGAAATCCTTGGTCATCTATTAAAAATTTCAACCAAGATTGCCAAGCAAGAAGGTCTTGATAGTTGGAGAACAGTAATTAATACAGGTGAAAAAGCAGGGCAGACAGTATTTCATCTTCATATACATATCATTGGTGGACGTAATCTATTATGGCCACCAGGGTAAAGTTAAAATCTTTGAGTCAATAAAGACGAATTAGTATAATAAAATGGCAATAAAATAAGGCAAATGATGAATGAAAGCAGAAAGGTAGAATTTTATGATAAATACAGATATTTAATCCACCCAAGAATTAAATCAGATCAATTTACAAAACCACTATGGAGAAAGCTTTTTTGGACTACAGCTAAAAATTCTAATCAATATAAATCAGGCTGTGTAGATATATTTAAAGATAACTTCACCGAAATATACTCACAACTTCTAAAAGATTTCAGTCCCTTATAGAGTCCCAATCTAGGATTGAGAAATTCCACAGAGATATATCATGTAAGCTACAATCACTCAAATGATGATTGTAGTGCAATTTAGTCACTGGCTTTTTAAAAGTCCTAGGACCATCCTTTTGATGTATAAGTAAACTCCATCAAAAAATGGGAATGCAAGCAAAATCAGACGAAATTAAATTAGGCTTACTTAAGTCCTCAAGGCACCATGCAATAAAGAGATGGAACTCTCTTAATGAGGGTCAAAAAACTTTGCTAACAAAAACATGGAAGATAATTAGCTACAAATGGCAATGGCAGATAGCACTAAATACTCCATTGATGGCACTCTGGCTATTAGATAAAACTATCCCATCAGTTCATGAATTCGACATGAAAATTATAGCTTCCCTGCACCTGCCTAATTTAATAACTTCCTTTATGGGACTAAGTTAGCTATTAAGCTCGATGAGCGAGATTTACTACTAAACTTCCGTAAAAGATATGAATGAAAATTTTTCAAAGGTAGAAATATGAGCAAGCAACTTTCTGATTCTAAAAACGAAATCAGCAAACAACTAGGGAAATTAAGAAGGTTAGCTCAGCCTTTCTTTTTACCTATTGATCAAAATCCAGGTTGGCAATTTATTTGGCTATTAATTTGTCTTCTATTTTGCGTTGGTGGCATAGTATTAGTTTTACTAAGTCTATTAATAGAGCTTATTCAGAAAATTCAGCCAACACTTACAGAGAATTATTTTAATGGTGTTTTAAATACAATTGAGAGTATATGGAGTAGCTGGTGGGGATGGTTATTTGTCAGTTTATTTCTTATTGGTAGCGCTAGCTTTTTTAGTCTAAGACACCAATTAAGAAACAAACGATGGCTTCATTGGATATTACTTGGTGTAATAGTTTTAATGTTATTAGCTGTGAACGGAATAAATGCAGGCATTGGTTTCATAGCAAGAGATTTAACAAATGCTTTGGTTGAGAAACAAGAGGCTGGCTTCTATAGAATTTTAGGCATTTATGCATGTTGTTTTATCGTTGCATTGCCTATAAGAGTTTCGCAAATATTCGTTACTTATAAATTAGGGATTATTTGGAGAGAATGGTTATCTAAAAGTTTAATCTCTGACTATATGAAAAATAAGGCTTATTATATTCTAAATCCAAATGATGAGCAGGCTACTGACGTTGATAACCCAGATCAACGAATAACAGACGATACAAGAGCTTTTACAGGTCAAAGTTTATCTTTTACTCTTGGTGTATTTGATGCTTTATTAACATTTTCTTTGAATATACTTATTCTATGGAGCATTAGCAAAACTCTTACCTTTTCGCTCTTTGGTTATGCTTCATTTGCAACAGCAATTTTATTAATTGCTGGGAAAAATCTTGTTAGAATTGACTTTGACCAACTTAGATATGAAGCAGATTTTCGTTATGGATTAGTTCATATAAGAGATAATGCAGAATCGATAGCATTCTATTCAGGAGAGGATCCTGAAAAATTTGAAACACAAAGGAGATTAGGTTGGGTTGTTAAAAACTTTAATCTGTTAATCATATGGCGCGTAATTATTGATGTAATGCGAAGATCAATCAATTATGCAGGTAATTTCTTTCCTTACTTAATAATGGCAGTACCTTATTTTGCTGGAGAAATAGACTACGGCAGATTTATTCAAGCCAGTTTTGCATTTGGAATGGTAGAAGGTTCTCTTTTCTTTGTAGTAAATCAAATAGAGGAGCTTGCAAAATTCACAGCAGGAATAAGCCGTCTTGAAGGCTTCCAGTCAAAAGTTGAGCAAGTTAGTAATGACATAACAAAACTTGAAATAAACAAAGAGGGAAATGTTAATTCAATTGTTATAAGTAATGCAGACTTGTATCCACCTGGAAATATAAATCCAATAATTAAAGATTTAAGTGTAAGTATTGAGCAAACTGACAGAATTTTAGTTGTTGGGCCTTCAGGCTGTGGGAAAACTTCTCTGCTAAGAATGATTTGTGGACTTTGGCAACCAGAAACTGGACTTGTTCAAAGACCATCAAAAGGAGAATTACTTTTTATACCGCAAAAACCATATATGCTTTTAGGTTCACTTAGAGAACAATTATGTTATCCAACCGAAGAAAATAGATTTAGCGATGAACAGTTAAGATCAGTTCTTAATGAAGTGAAGCTTGAATCACTAGCAGCTAGATACCCAAATTTTGAAATCAAACAAGATTGGCCAAGAATTTTATCCTTAGGCGAACAACAAAGACTTGCTTTTGGAAGACTTCTCTTAAACTCCCCAAGGTTCGCTGTACTAGATGAAGCAACAAGCGCTCTTGATGTGGCAACTGAGAAACATCTATATAAGCTTCTCAAAAGTCGAGATCTTGCTGTAATAAGTGTTGGACACAGACCAACGCTTATTGATTTCCACTCATCTGTACTGGAATTGAAAGGGGATGGCTCTTGGCGACTTCTCCCAGCCCCTGATTATGAATTTAGTAACAACTAACTAAACCTTCTATGTCATCAACAAACTCAGACCAAATAGCAAACAATCCTGAGCAGTCAGAATTAAAACCTATCGAAAACAAAGAAAATGAAGAAATACTTTCACAATATAGTGCTACTACCGATGATATACCTAACTTTGGCTGGAGTAACTATGCAGAGAGAATTAATGGCAGATTTGCGATGATTGGATTTATAGCAATATTAATGATTGAACTAATAAGCCACCAAACATTTCTTCAATGGGCCAGTCTTCACTAAAAAATAAACCTATTTTCAAGCAAAAGAATACATACCATTCATTTAATTAATTTTAGGATTTAATATTACTTTTAAATTGGTTAATTTATAATACTACATCCTTTAAAGAGATTTAGAAAAGCCCAAGAGAAAACAATTCTCAAAAATACAACAATAATTTTTCTTTAAAATATATTTTTCATAGATTATAATTTCAGAATTATTCCGAATCATAATGGATATATCTAAGGGCCTAATTGAAAAAAAATATATATTAGTGATATATTGAAAATATTCTCAGCCTAACAAAATTAGTATGAATTAGATATTTTCCTTACAGTTGTAAATCTATCAAGTAAGGAGTATAGTTTGATGTTAATAAAATAAGCTTCTCAACTTAAATTACTTATTTCTCAATCATCAAAACGAGAGCTATTATCTCTTGTTCCTGATCTTCGTCTTTTCATATTCGATTTTGGATTCAATTTATATGAGGAGTTTTGATTATCTTGAACTCGTCTTGATGAACCTCTTGGTCTGGATGACTTGTTTGGGTCTTGCGAGAAAGCTGCATCCTCAGGCTGCGGTCTTATAGGACTCCCTTTGGGAGTACCTGTAGGGTTTATATCCTTAATTTGAGAACCAGGACGATCATCCAAACTAGAAGTCCTTGTCCTAGAAGTATTTACATTGCTTGCTATTGGTCTAGTACCTCTCCTGGAATCCCTGCGCTCATTTCTTCTTTCCCCAAAAGAACTTTTCATATCAGATTCTTGTGACCCAAACCTTTCCATTCGTCTATTTCTATTTGAACTTTCACGTCTCCAATCTTCGGAGAATTCTCTTTTTCTTAGATTTCTACTAGCAGCCCTTTCAGGTATAGCCGCTCGGGAAACTGGTTCAGGCGAATAGTAATCCTCTCTATCAGGATCCTGACTAGAAGGACTGCTTCCAGAAAATCTCCTTCGTAATAACTGTGGCTCTTCAAATTGCTCATAGGAGTCATCCCAGCCCTCCCTCCTGGGCCTGCTAGGTATGCGAGAAGGCATTTCTTCATCTTCAAAGTAGGAGGATCTCCTGGCTTGATCTGTAGCCAACCCTCTTAATCGCACGCTCTCATAAGCGAAAAATACTGTTGTCCCAGCCAATAAAAACTGACCAAACTGAAGAATTGGGTCAAGTCGCCATCCCTGAAAAAAAAGTATTCCTCCACAAAGCAAACCAATAGCAGCAAAAAAAACGTCATAATCTCGGGCTAATGCTGGCTTAAAAGACCTCAGAAAATAAAGGCCTGCACCACATACAGCCAAAACTATGCCGACAATGCTTGCCCAATTGAGACTGGCATTGACCAAAATAAAATCCTCAGAAAATGATGGCTAGAGAAACTCACAGCCACTCTAATCATCACAGTCTAAGAAATTGGCAAATAATTACTAGCGTGATCTTTCAAGTGCATCTTTTTGACTTACCCAAATTAATAAAGATGCAGCAGGAACTACAATAAGTACAGCTGCACCAACGATTCCAAGGAGAAGATTTACTGCTGAGGGAGTCATAACGAAATAGGAGTCTGGCAAAATCAATACAATCCTACGAATATATAATGCTTTTCTACGATGATTGGGGATATGCTTTGAGCTTTGTGACGCCAGTACTAATTAAAGCGCTACCAGTTATTCATTTTTCACTAAGCCTATTGCTTGCGGGATTAACCCTTGGATTCCTCACTAGAATAGTTCTGACTTGGTACCCCCAAATCGATGTCAAAAGCGGGGTTTGGCCTATATTTATAGTGCCAACCGAACCGGTTTTATCCTTCTCAAGAAGATTCGTTCCTGCTATAGGTGGAGTAGATGTAACCCCAGTTATTTGGGTTGGAATAATCAGTCTCCTAAGAGAGTTGATCGTTGGACAGCAAGGGATCTTGTCTCAATTATTAAGAAATGCTCAAATTTTGAGCAGATGAACATCAAACCACAATTAATCAAGATCCAACATCTCCTGTTCAACAAATTTTGTATGCACATCTCCTCCTAAAAATTCCTCTCTCTCAAGTAATGAGAGGTGAAAATCAATTGTTGTAGGGATCCCGGTAACTGCACATTCATTCAAAGCCCTTTTCATTCTTCTCAGTGCAGACTCACGATCTTTACCCCAAACAACTAACTTTCCTATCAAGGAATCATAGAAAGGAGGGATGTCATATCCGGTATAAACATGGCTGTCAACTCGTACACCAGGACCGCCTGGAGGGAGCCAACCAGTAATTCTTCCAGGAGATGGTCGAAAATTACGCGACGAATCTTCTGCATTGATACGACATTCAATTGCATGACCATTCAAGGAAATATCTTCTTGACTTACAGATAAAGACTCATCACCTGCAATTCTTAATTGTTCAGCGATTAAATCTATACCGGTAACCATTTCTGTGACTGGGTGTTCTACTTGAATACGAGTATTCATCTCCATAAAGTAAAAATTACCTTTCTTATCTAATAGAAATTCCACAGTGCCAGCACCCTCATATTCAATGCTCCTTGCTGCAGCAATAGCAGCTTCTCCCATCTTAATTCGCAGCTTAGGATCTAAGGCTGGACTTGGGGACTCCTCTAATAACTTCTGATGTCTTCTCTGAATAGAACAATCTCTTTCTCCAAGATGAATAACATTTCCATGTCTATCAGCAAGAATTTGCACCTCGACATGACGGGGCTTTTCAATGAATTTCTCCATGTATAGGCCTGGATTACCAAATGCAGCTTCTGCTTCACCCTGAGCGGCTTTAAAAAGATTTTCTAACTGCTCTGGACTCTTCACCAACCTCATGCCTCGTCCACCGCCACCAGCTGTAGCTTTAATCATTACTGGATAATCCATTTCTTTCGCTAATTCCGCTGCCTGTTCTGAATTTTCTAAAAGGCCTTCGCTTCCTGGAACCGTAGGAACCCCGACACTTTGCATAGTTGCTTTCGCAGTGGACTTATCCCCCATAGACCTAATTGCATTAGGTGAAGGACCAATGAAAACAATTCCATGATCTCCACAAATCTCAGCAAAACGATCATTTTCTGCTAAAAATCCATACCCAGGATGTATTGCATCAACTCCTCGAGATGTCGCTGCTGCAAGTATGTTTGGAACATTCAAATAGCTTTTGTTGCTAGGAGCATCACCCACACAAACTGCCTCATCTGCTAATTGCACATGCAGCGCATTTCTATCAACAGTGCTATAGACAGCAACTGTTGATATGCCAAGCTCCCTGCAACTACGAAGGATTCTTAAAGCGATTTCGCCACGATTGGCTATGAGAACTTTGCCTATAGGCATCTAGCATTTGGCTTGCATACGCGGATCGTATCAGCGCTTAGCCCCTTCTCTGCATTAATGATATTTAAGGTTGATCATCCATACCGTTATGATCTCCTATGGTCAAGCTTCATAAAGCTGCTTAAATAGCGGATGTGGTGGAATTGGTAGACACGCATGCTTGAGGGGCATGTGGCTTCGGCCTTGCGAGTTCGAGTCTCGCCATCCGCATAATTATTAAGGAAGGAAATTCATACGTGAAGGATTCCCAAGCAGTTGTAGTAATTGTCTCAAACGGACCTGGTGAACTTGCTACATGGGTTAAACCAGTGGCAGAGAGACTGGTTAATAAAAATTCAAAAATAAATCTAAAATCAATCAATCAAATTGATCTTCGACTCGTTTTAGTACCTTGTCCGAACGCCAACGGAAACGAAGCTGATGTTGCAAAAAGTTGGAATATATTCAGTCAAATAATTGAGGCAAAAAATTTCTGGAGTCTTTTACTAAATCCCAAAAGATATGGAGAATGGTCCAAGAAAGGATTAGTTGTATTTCTAGGAGGCGATCAATTTTGGACAGTACTTCTATCAAGAAGACTAAAGTATAAACACTTCACCTATGCTGAGTGGGTAGTTAGATGGCCATATTGGAATGATCGAATCGCAGCAATGTCACCTATTATAAAAAATAAATTAAGCAAGAAAGATAAAAATAAATGTATAATAGTAGGAGATTTAATGGCTGATATTAATAATTTTTCTTCTATTGATCATCCATTGCCTAATGGAGACTGGGTTGCATTACTTCCAGGATCAAAGAAAGCAAAATTATGTATAGGCGTTCCTTTTTTTATTGAGGTTGCAGATTTAATAAAAAAAAGTCTACCAGATATTAATTTTATTCTACCAATTGCACCCACTATAGATTTCAAAGACATCCAAAAATATTCAGGCAAACAAAATCCGATAGCCAAACAATATAAATCAGAGATTACGATGTTTGTTGAGACAGAAGATAAACCAAATTGGGGTAAATTTATAACTTCAGAAGGTACTGAAATATATGCAACAAAGTCTTACCCATCTTATAGTTATACTAGTCAATGTAAACTTGCACTAACTACTGTTGGAGCTAATACTGCTGAATTAGGCGCATTAACAATTCCCATGATTGTAATTGTTCCAACACAACATCTGATTGTGATGGAAGCCTGGGATGGATTATTAGGAATCTTAGGAAGACTTCCTGGCCTGAAATGGTGCGTTGGAAAATTATTAAGTGCTTGGAGACTCAGAAAAAATAAATTCTTATCATGGCCCAATATTTCAGCAGGAAGAATAATTGTCCCCGAAAAAGTCGGGAAAATTTATCCCAGTGAAATAACAAAAGAGGTATTATCTTGGCTTAAATCCCCTGAAAGATTAAAAGGGCAAAGAGAAGACTTACAAGCCTTAAGAGGCAAGCCAGGGGCTGTTGAGAAGGTATCCAATGAAATAATTAAATTAATTGAATAAACCCAATTCACCAAGGATCCTCAATTATATCTGATGTATTCTCTGAAAGGAAATCAATACTTTTATCTTTTTTTGTATTTAATTCCAATGGCTCAACATCTAGAGGATCTTGTATATTCTGAATAGGTCTTCTAGTTGCAGCTCTGGGAGTAGATATTAATTCTTCATCTACAGAATTAGATTTCTCTATTTGATCAAAACTTTGATCTTGATAATTAAAAGTATCTGAATAATTTTCCTCCATTGAATCATCAAGATATCTTTTCTTCGTATATTGCTCTTCACGAGGTTCTTCAAGTTCCACGTACTCAAACTCCTGATCTTCTTCAAAGATTTCAGCAGATGATGCTTGTAATTTCTTCTGATTTTCCTCAATATTGTCTCCAGACGACAACTGATTCTCAACTGGGACAAGGTTTACACGATATCTCTCCCTATCTTGTTCTTCCCAACTTGATCCACCAACGCCAAGTTTTTCAAGAAAACCTGAATTAAGCTGTTTCAACTTTTCTTCTGCTCCCTCATAGACAATAATTCTATCGGCTCCACTACTTACGATCTCCTCAACCGGAATCTCCCATGTACTAAGAACCCCCTCGCCCAATATCGGTACTCCTAATGCTCCTGTAACAAGTGTTGTTAATTCACCTGTCTCAATATCGAATGAGAAACCTAAAACTCTTCCTAATTGTTGTCCTGACTCAGTTATCACCTGACAATTTATCACTCTACTAAATCTCTCAGGGGTAAAACCTTCACTCAAAGAATCAACTGAATCGACAAGAATCACATCACCAACTTGTCGAATACGATCAAGTGGCATCCAACGAGGTAGGCCTGGTAAAAATCTAGTTAGTGGATTATCCCTTAATCCAAGTGCAACGACTTCTCGTCGATCAATATCAACAACCACCTCTCCAACCAGACCTAATCTTCGCCCAGTGTCACGAGTAATGACCTGAGTGCCCATTAATTCAGAACGCAGCCATAAACGATCGCTTGGGACTGCATCAATAGGTTCGTTCTGGGATTCAATATTTGTCAAAATTCAAGTTGATAAAAAAATGATTAGAAGTTGACTTTTGGTATCGATAGATTAGCTCGATTGCAATAAAATCATGCTGCATCAGGTAAACCTACTACTTGTGTATGCGCACCACGAGCTTGGGTGACGCCAATTGTTCTGTCTGATGCTGCGATCATTGGTCTGCGATGACTGACTACCAAAAACTGAGCTTGTTCAGCTTGTTTTGCAATTAAAGACGATAGCCTTTCAACATTCACTCCATCTAAAAAACTATCAACCTCATCTAGAGCATAGAAAGGCGAAGGGCGAAAACGCTGCAATGCGAAAAGAAAACTCAATGCAGTTAATGATTTTTCGCCTCCGGACATTGCTGCAAGCCTTCGAACTGGTTTCCCTTTTGGATGGGCGACCAAAGTTAATCCTCCCTCAAGTGGATCTTCCTGATTATCAAGCTGAAGATGCCCATCACCCTCTGAAAGACTTGCAAAGATCTCCCTAAAATGCTTATCAACAGCCTGAAAAGCCTCCATAAAAGCTTCCTGACGTAACGTCGCAACTGTCTCAATGCGAAGCAAAAGCTCTGACCTTTCTTGAGACAAAATTTCTAATCTATTTTCTAATTCTCCTAACCTTTCTTCGAGCTTTTCTAATTCCTCCAAAGCAAGCATATTTACAGGCTCAAGTGCCTCCATCTTTTCTTGCAATATCTTTAGTGAGCTTTGTAAAGCATCCAAACCATTCTCTCTAACTTCATCTGGGATTTGCGGTAATGGATCAGGCAAACCTTTTTCCAATTCTTCTAACTTAACTTTTGCATTTCTTGTCTCCTCATCAATTGATTTCAAATCATCTTTTATACGTTCTAGACTCCATTCTTTTTCCTGGAGCTCCAATCTATTTTCTGCAACTAAAGCTTCAGCTTTATCCCTAGCTCTTCTCTGTTCGCCGAATAAATCCTGCAGATCTTTCTGTGTTTCCTCTAAAACATTTCTACGCTCTCTAAGCTTGCGATTATTTTCTCTCCATTGAAGATGAGCATTAGAAAGATTTTCTATTGAAACTTGAAGTTTCTTCTCCTCATTTTCAATAGATTTAAGCTGATCAATTATTCTATCTCTTAACAATTCATGCTCTCTTTTTGCATTTAATTTTTCATCAAGTTGTTGTCTAGCAATATTCAATTTTTCATCGGAAGCATCAAGATCTGCTTGTAGATTTCTCCAGTTACTTGCATCTTTATTATCACTTATATGCTTTTCATCAGCAGCTAATTTGGATAATTCATTATTCAGTGGAAGGATTTGTTTGTTTAATTCTTTAAGCTTTAAATCTGATTCTGCTCTTGAATCAAGCAACTGTTTAATACGTGAAAATCTAGACTCCCTTCTAGACAAGCATGGTTGATTAGACTTTTCTGATGTAATTTTCTGTGCCTCTAAAGCAGAGTATCTCTTCTCTAATGAATTCAAATCTAGTTTATTTTGATTAATAATTTCAGTAATTCTACTTTCTTCTTTTATACATAACATCAATGTATCCCCAATCTCAATCAATCTTTTTCTTAATGGCTCCAACTCATCTCTTTCTTTAGAGGTCCCAAAAGATAGACCGATTCCTTTCCTAGAAAGAATACCCCCAGTCATTGCTCCACTTTTCTCAAGTAACTCTCCATCTAAGGTAACTATTCGATTTTTTGAGAATTCCTGCCTAGCAGAGTCAAGATCACTATAAACATAAGTATCTCCAAAAACATATGAAAATACTGGCAAATACACCTGCTGAAACTCGACCAAATCGACAGCCTTACCTATCAATCCATTCGATCTTGACTTAAAAACTCCTTTCTGCATTGCAGCACTATTAATAGTATTAGTCTTAGCAAGCCTATTTAGAGGAAGAAACGTCAATCTACCTACCCTTTGCTTCTTCAAGAATTCAATACATCTTGCTGCAATCTCATCATTGTCAACAACTATATGACCGAGTCTGGATCCGGCTGCAACCTCAAGTGCAAGCTTATATTTATCTTTCACTTCTCCAAGTTGAGCAACAGGGCCATGGATACCCTCTAATCCCTGCTCCAATAAAATCCTTAGGGCACCTGTACCTCTAGTTTCATGTATTGCTTCCTTACGGCTTTCAATCCGAGTAATATCTTTTTCTAATTTAAGTTGTTCATTTTCTAGTCTTCTTTTTGTTCGCATTTGAATAGATAATTTATCTATATTTTCACTAATTAAGTTTTTACAACTTTGAATTTTTTCAAGATTATTTTGAAATTCAATGTCAATCTTTTTTATCAAATTAATTACATCATTATTTTGAATATCATCTCTTTCCTGATCTGATTTCAACTCATTTTCAATAACTGAAATTTGAAGTAATTTATCCTCAATCTCCTCCTGAGCATTCTTTAAAGGCTGAAGTTTTAGTTGAATTGCATCACGAGACTTTGCTCTATCTCGCTGAAGATCTAGCCATTCGCCTGAACGGCCAGCCACTTCACGAAGTCGTCTTTTAGATGCCTCAACAGAAGCTTCTGCATCTGAACATTTCTTATGAGCTATAGTTAATTGATCTGAATCATATTTTTGCTTATTCTGATGATCTTGATCATTTATTAAATTCCTCCTATCTAACAAATCACGTCTTTCCTTCTGAAGCTTTTCACCTTCTTCTTTATGAAAATTAGCCTGCCTATCTAATTCTAGATTTTGAGTCTGTAAACCTGCTAATTCACTTTGAACTGCTAGTAATTTATCTTCACCAAGTTCTTTGACTTTTGATTGTAATTTAGCTAGCTCCTCGCAATCTATATTAAGAATAGCTTTCTTCTCATCAATAGATAGTTTCGTATCTTCATGATTTTTGATGAGTAATTCTTTTTTTTGATTCAATTTAATTATTCCTTCTTTAGAAAATTCAAAAGACAAAACAAGCTCTTGTTTTTTTCCTATTTGTAAATCATTTCTTAATTCCTGATATCTTCTAGCTTTTGCACAATCTCGCTCAAGTTTCTGTCTATTAATAACTAACTCTTGTTCAACAATTCTACAACGCTCTTGACGTTCTTGAACAGCATCTAATTTTGATTTTGTTTGATCTATTCTATTATCGAACAATGCTACACCAGCCAACTCATCTATCAAGACCCTTCTGTCTCGATTGCTCATCGAAACAATCCTAGTAACATCTCCCTGCATAACAACATTGCTACCTTCAGGATCAATTCTTAAACGCCTTAATTGCGTTTGTAATTGTTGAAGATTACAGATCTCTCCATCTGAAAAATATGTTGAGCTATATGAGCCACCTGGCATTACTTTTAATCTTCTAGAAACAGTCCATTCTTTCTGAGTTGTTTTAATCCAAGGACCCTCTTCAGAAGGTTCTAAATCTAACTCTGCAGGATCTGGTTCCCAATCTGTTAAATCAAAAGTAACTTTTACCTCTGTTTCAGCAGATTTACCTTGTTTCAATTTGCCGCTATTGACAAGGTCAGGCAATCTATCCGCTCTCATACCACGACT
>CETG01163569.1_pt1 | contig 21445 bp, 15 predicted proteins | sample 361471 | NCBI WGS metagenome assembly CETG01 (sample SAMEA2622696, study PRJEB7988) | marine metagenome | isolation source: saline water (ENVO:00002010), including | reverse complement strand
TCAGAAATAGATTTATCATATGCTATTAATTCTTTTCTACTTGGCATATTAATTCCATAAACATGCGCATAACGTATTGGAGGCGCTGCCGATGTAAAAACAACTTTATTGGCACCAGAATTCCTTGCCATTTGAACAATTTGTTGTGAAGTAGTCCCACGGACAATTGAATCATCAACAATAAGGATATTTTTACCCTTAAATTCTGTACTCATAGCGTTTAATTTTTGTCTTACAGACTTCTTTCTAAGTGCTTGACCTGGCATAATAAAGGTTCTGCCTATGTACCTATTTTTAAAAAATCCTTCCCTATACTCTATTCCTAATTGCTTTGCAACTTGCATAGCAGCTGGCCGAGAAGAATCAGGTATCGGCATAACCACATCTATATCACCTAACGTAATCTCTTTTTTTATAGATTCTGCTAGTAAATTACCCATTCTAAGTCTAGCTTCATAGACAGATATTCCATTCATAACAGAATCTGGTCTGGCTAAATATACATATTCAAAAGAACATGGACATAATTGAGGTTGATCTGCACATTGGAAAGAAAAAAGCTCACCATTTGCTGATATAAATATAGCTTCTCCTGGATCAACATCTCTAACTATTTGATAATCATTATTCTCTAAAACAAGTGATTCACTAGCAATCATCCATTCTTCATTATTATTTTTCTCTGTAAATCTCTTGCCAATAACTAAAGGTCTAATACCAAAAGGATCTCTAAAAGCAATTAATCCGTGACCTGCTATTAAAGCTATTGCTGCATAAGATCCTTCTATCCTTTTATGTACAGATTTTATTGCTTGAAAAACGTTTTCTGGAGAAAAATCTTTACCATGAGTTGATGATTGTAATTCAGTAGCAAAAACATTTAAAAGCATCTCTGTATCGCTAGATGAATTTGTATGACGTCGATCATCCTTAAATAATTCTTTTTCTAATTGTCTAGTATTAGTAAGATTGCCATTGTGTACTAAAACAATTCCATAAGGAGCGTTTACATAAAAGGGTTGTGCTTCTTCCTCTCGATCAGCAACTCCTTTTGTAGCATATCTAACATGGCCTAATCCTATATTTCCTATCAAGCTACGCATATTTCTAGTTCTATATGCTTCTCGAACATGACCTTTGGCCTTGTGTAGATGAAATAGACTATTTTCCATCGTGACAATTCCAGTTGAATCTTGTCCTCGATGTTGCAATAAAAGCAAGCTATCGTAAATTTGTTGGTTTACTTGATCTTGTGAAACAACTCCGACAATTCCACACATATCAAAATACCTGGATTAATAGTTTGAATAAATAAAATTTATATAAGAACTTCACAGTTTTAATTGTTTTTCATTCTCTGCGGAATCGCGTTATTATAAGAATATTTTAACTGAGAAATAGAAAGATTAACGATCTTTAATTTATCCTTTGAAATAATTAAATTTTTATCCTTGATAACAGAACCTATTTTTAGAGCGTTTATAAACTGATTCTTGTTAATAAATTCATTTAATATCAAATTAAAGTTTTTTAAATTCTCTGGCGAAATACTTATTAATATTCTGGAGCCACCTTCAGCAAAAAGCATTCTATCAATTCTGGAGTGACTCTTAGGTAAATCAATACTCGCTCCTAAGTCAGATGAGATGCAACATTCAGATATTGTGATAGCTAATCCTCCATCAGAAACATCATGCGCTGATTTTATAAGACCTTTAGAAATACTTTGACGCAAAAAAGATTGAATATTCTTTTCAAGCTCTAAATCAATTTCTGGAGGGCGTCCGGTCACCAAGTCGTGGATATATTCTAAATAAGATGAAGCTGAAAGAGAAATTCTACTATCTAAGTTATTTGTTTCATCAAAAGGAGCTCCTAACATATAAATAATATCTCCTTCATTTTTCCAAGCTTGCGTACAAACTTTATTCAAATCTTCAATTAAACCAACCATTCCTATAATTGGAGTTGGATGTATTGGCTTTATTTCATTATTTACTGATTTTGTTTCATTAAATAGTGAAACATTTCCTCCTGTTACAGGGGTATTCATACTATTACAGGCTTCGGCTATACCCTTACAGGAAGAGGCTAATTGCCAATAACCAACTTCATTTTCTGGTGAAGAAAAATTTAAATTATCGGTTACAGCTAAAGGTAATGCTCCTACACAAGTAATATTTCGAGCTGCTTCTACAACTGCAGCAGCACTACCTCTTTCAGGGTCTAAATAAACCCAGCGATTAGGGCAATCTACAACTGCGGCAATTCCTCTATTAGATTTAATCATTGAATTATGACCTTCTTGAGGGCGTAATCTTATAATTGCTGCATCTGAAATACCAGGAGCTAAAATTGTATTTGATTGAACTTGATAATCATATTGATTATATATCCAAGCCTTAGAGGATAATGATGGATTATCCAACAACTTTAAAATAATTTTATTCCAACTAATTAATTTTTTATCATTTATAAAAACACCTTCATAATTATCTTTAGGCAATAAACTTTCATTCCATTCCCATTTCAATAAAATCTCCTTTGGAGGTTTATTTAATAAGTAATGTTCATCTATTGGTGTATCTTCTGCTAATGCTGAGGTTGGTATATTTGCTACTATTTTCTTTTTATGAAGAACCTTAATTGACTGTTCTTCTATAACTTTACCAACAATTGATGCAGATAAACCCCAACGAATAAATCTATCCATTATTTGTTGCTCAAAACCTGGTTTAGCAACAAACAACATTCTCTCCTGAGATTCAGACAATAAGAACTCATATGCAGTCATTCCATCTTCTCTTTGAGGCACTAGATCAAGGTCTAACTCAATACCTACATTTCCTTTAGCTGCCATTTCCGATGAACTACAAGTTAAACCCGCTGCTCCCATATCTTGTGCCGCTATAACGTCTCCATTCTTAAAGACTTCTAAACATGCTTCTATTAAACCTTTCTCTAAAAAAGGATCCCCAACTTGAACTGCTGGACGATTATCAAACGAATCATCAGTTAATTCAGCACTAGCAAAACTTGCTCCTCCCATACCATCTCGACCTGTAGTACTTCCAACATAAATAACTGAACAGCCAATTCCTTCTGCCCCAGATTTCACAATATCCTTTGTTTCCATTAATCCCAAGGCCATCGCATTGACTAAAGGATTACCGGAATAACTTTCATCAAAAGCAATTTCACCACCAACAGTAGGAACTCCTACACAATTTCCATAATGTGCAATTCCTGAAACAACGCCTTCTAATAAAACTGCATTTTTATGATCCTCTAGAGGTCCAAATCTTAAAGCGTTTAATATCCCTATTGGCCTAGCTCCCATAGTAAAAATATCTCGTAAAATTCCTCCCACTCCAGTTGCTGCTCCTTGAAATGGTTCAATTGCAGAAGGGTGATTATGACTTTCTATTTTAAAAGCCAATCTTTGTCCATTACCCAAATCAACGACTCCAGCATTTTCTCCTGGTCCTACAAGAATATGTGAACCTGTAGTTGGAAATGCTTGAAGCAACTTTTTTGAGTTTCGATAACAACAATGTTCTGACCACATAACTCCAAACATTCCCAACTCAGTTCGGTTTGGTGGTCTTTTTAAACGATTATAGATTTCTATAAAATCACTTTTTTTAAGTCCTTCTTTAATTAAAGAAGGCTGAATATCATAATCAATTAACTTCTCAATAGAATTAACTAACTTATTAAATTTAGAATCAATTTCGTTTTCATTCATAATTTAAATCCAAGGATCATTATCTTGTTTTTTATAATGTCTATCTCTAGAAGATAGATTATTATAATTAGATTCAATAGGTAAAGAGCTTATTTCGTTATCCATATTATCGACCCAATTCATTCCTTGTTCAGATTTAACTTTAGAAAATGAATTAACATCTTCTTCCCATGCAGATTCTTCAAGCCAACCTTCTAATTTATGTGTTGCTCTATTTGTAATATCTTTAATTTGAGTTCGCCAGCCTTGACTTTTAATAAGAATTTCTTCTTTAACACTAGCTTTAATCAAAGGCAATTCATTTAATGTATTTAAATCTGATAATACCATTCCTGGTTGCTGGTCCTTTATATGATTTATTTTTAAAGACCATCTACTAGATCCAGGGATTTTAGGACTACTTCTGGAAACTAAGTAATATAAAATTTTTCCTGTCATTGATTCAAAAACAAGATCAACAATAGTAGCTATTTTTTCCCCTCCTTTATTTAAAAGATTGGCATTAATCAAAGTAGGAAATCTATCCAAAGTTGCCTGATCGGAAACCGAAGGTTTGCCTGTTACATAAATCTGATAATCATTTACACCTTTTAGCTGGTCTAATCTCCATACATTACGAGAAAGATTTAAAAAAGATGGCTTAGAAGCCCATCCTAAAACTCTATGAACAGGTGGATGCATCCAACATAAAATGCCAAAACCATGATCTAAACCAAGATCACATCTAACATTAAGACGAAAAAAATCTGATAATAAAATATTCTTAGAGAAGTTCAAATTAAGACCTTATTTGTACAGGCATCACCAAATAAGTAAACTTAATTTTATCAGAAACTGGTGAAAATATTGCTGGGGTAGTAGCTGCATTACATTCTAAAGTTATTTCATCAGAGTTAATAACTTTTAATCCCTCTAATAAATATCTTACATTAAATGCTATTTGATCAATATTACCAGAGATAATATTTATAGGTAAAGATTCTGATCCGCTTCCAACATCTTGAGCATCAGCACTTATAAGAACAGTTTTATTAGCTTCATCAGTTATTATTTTTATAATATTGTTATGTTGATCAGCTAAAACAGCAACTCGTTCTAATGAAGAAATAAAGTCTAAACGATTAAATTGTAGTTTATTTAAAAATTTTTCGGGTATTAATTGCAAATAATTTGGATATGTTCCATCTAATGTTCTTGTTGTTACAATTTGATCCTCTGCCATAAAAACAACTTGACCTTTATCAATATAAAATTTTATAGTCTCTGTATTTTTTAAACTAACTATAAATCTTTCTAATTCTCTTAATGAACGTGATGGTAAAGTAACAGAGAATTTATTATCCTCTTGAAAAATATTTAATAAATTAAATACAGCTAATCTATGTCCGTCTGTTGCTGCAGCCTCCATAGAAGAACCTTCAAAATTTAAATTAACTCCTGTAAGTAACTGTTTCGCTTCATCATTACTACTAGCAAAAAGAGTTGATTTTAAAGAGTTAACAAATTCAATTGAGTTTAATTCAATATATTTACCACTTTCTACTAAAGGTAATTCTGGAAAGTCATCAGCAGACATTCCTCTAACTTGATAAGAACCATTCTTACTTTTTAATGTTACTAATTCTTCTGATGCGTCTGTTTCAAGAATAACAGGCGCCTGACTAGATAATTTAGAAATAATTTCTCCTAATAATTTTGCAGGTAATGTTATAGCTCCACTAATTTCAACAGAGGCAGATACAAAAGTTTGAATCCCTAAACTTAAATCAAAACCTGTCAGACTTAAACGATTTGTACTTTGATCAGCAGAAAGTAAAACATTAGCCAAAACAGGGTGGGTTGGCTTTGTAGCAACTGCTCTACTAACAAGTTGCAAAGCAGCATTGAGTTCAGTTTGTGAACAAGTGAGCCTCATTAAAATTCAACAATAAAGGGTTTGTAAAAGGTTTCATCACTAAGGGTTTCATAACCATTTGAGAAGTGCAATGGTCTTAAAAAAATCGACACTTTTCTTTTACTATTCAAAGAATTATTCTTATATGAATATTAAACCTATTAGTAGTAGGTCTTGAGGAAACTGTGGAAACGCGATTAAAACCCTTTCTGTCACTTAAAAAAAATTATCTAATTGATGTTAAAAAAAAAACTTTAATGTTGAAAAAGCGCTGATTTTTCACAACCAAACTCCTTTGTGGAAAAACAAGGCCTAATTTTAAGTCGACTTTTATTGGTTTTCCACAATAAACCAAATAACCTGAACCTGAAATCCTCAGACACTTCTTAAATTGTCTCTGGTGTTTTATAGTTCCATTGTCTTTACAACACTTTCAATATTAGGGTCTAGTTGTGTATGAAATAGAGCGTCATTATTTTTAATTGCACAATCAGGATCTTTTAAACCATTTCCAGTTAGAACGCAGACAATCGTAGAATTTTTAGGAATAGTCTCTTTTATTTTTAATAAACCTGCTACTGAAGCAGCACTTGCTGGTTCACAAAAGATACCTTCTTCTTTTCCCAATATTTTATAAGCATTAATGATTTCATTATCAGTAACATCAAAAAAGTTACCATTACTTTCCTTTTTTACCTGTATTGCTTTTTCTTTGTTAACTGGATTTCCTATTCTAATTGCGGTAGCTATAGTTTCTGGATTATTTATTATTTTATTAAATACTAATGGGGCTGAACCACTTGCTTGGAAACCCATCATTTTTGGTAATAGTTTACATTTTTTATAATTAAAATATTCTTTAAAACCCATCCAATAGGCACTTATATTTCCAGCATTTCCCATAGGAATGCATAAATAATCAGGTGAGTCTCCTAAATATTCTATTATTTCAAAAGCAGATGTTTTTTGTCCTTCTAATCGATATGGATTTACTGAATTGACTAATGTAACTGGATATTTTTCTGAAATTTCACGAACAATATCTAACGCTTTGTCAAAATTTCCTTTTATTGCAATCACTTCTGCTCCATAAACAAGAGCTTGAGCTAATTTTCCTTGTGCTACATAACCATCAGGTATAAGAACAAAAGCTTTCATTTTTCCTCTTCTTGCATAAGCAGCAGCTGATGCAGAAGTATTTCCTGTACTGGCACAAATAACTGCTTCACAATTTGCCTCTTTTGCTTTACTTATTGCCATTGTCATTCCTCTATCTTTAAAAGAACCTGTTGGATTTAAGCCATCATATTTAACATAAACCTTTACATTTTTACCTATTCGGTTTGATATTGATTCAACTGATATCAGAGGGGTAGAACCTTCTTTTAACGTAATAATAGGGGTCTTATCATTGACTGGTAGCCATTTTCTATAGACTTCAATTAGTCCAGGCCAATTTCTATTGATTGGCTTATTTGAGAGACTATTTTTTATTTTTTTGATTAAAGACATTTTATACAGGTGAATTGTTTTTTAATTTTTCTAAAGGTGAACCAGTAAAGAACTCTACTAGATCTGTCATTGAATTAACTTTTTTAATCACTTTACTTAAAGCACCATAATTTATAGCCATGTTTTTATTTGGATATGATTTAAAAAATCTAATTAAACTTAATTTACCATTTCCTTCAACGATCCCATTTATTACACCAGCTCTGATAGCAGGAATACTAATAGAATCATCTAAAGTTTTATCTGGGTAAATTATTTGTCCAACTCTTGAAAGAATAATTGTGCCTATTTTACTATTCATTAAATTGCTTGTTAAGACTATAGGCAATTCATATTCTTCATTAAGCATATCAGCGATATCATTTTTATTTTCACCACTCAATTTTATGATATTTTTTAAAGTACCTGTAGCCTTTTTATGTTTAGCTAAGCTCTCCAGAGAACTTACACTTATAGATCGTCCTATTGAGCCTTTATAAATAATAATTTTATCTGCACTTTTAGCTGGCAATTCACTAAAAACAAGAAAACAAGCAATTAATATATATTTTTTGATTTTCATTTATTGAGGAACCCCGGCAGCTATTTTAATTAATCTTACCATTCCTTTCTCGCTAGTTTTTTTAATAATATCAACACTCATTTTTCTTGTAATTGGTTCTTTTATTATTCTTGGTAATTTCTTTAAAAGCATTCTTTTTTTAAACTCAGGGAAATGATTTAACATTAATGAAATCTTTTTTAAACCTAAAGAATTTTTTTCTTTATTTTTTGTATTTAGAAGATTAATTGATTGTTCAATAGATTTTATTCTTATTTTTTTAGGTAAAGACCGATTCATTTTTCTTATTGTATTCCATCCTATAGAATCAATCTTCTCAACTGTATTTTTGGTAAGCTCTTCTCTAAAATCTTTTCCATTTTTTGAGTATAAATAATTTATAATTTGTTCGATTATAAGTTCTATATTTAAGTTTTTTTCTTTACTAGCACTATTAATTAGATCTTCTAGTCTTTCCCAGATTAAATTACTACCATCAAATAACATTTCTTTTAGACTATCTCTTAATTGTGGATCATTATCTTCTATTAATCTTTTTGCAAAATATGGATATGCTGCTCCTAATATTTTAAATTTAGGATCGACACTTAATGCGATTCCTTCTAATGTAATTAATGATCTAATAATTAAAGCATAATAAGGAGGTAATTGAAAAGGAAATTTATACATCATTCCAGATAAATCATCTGTAACACTTTTAAAATCCATTTTATTTACACCAACTGTTAAGGCATTTGTAAAAACTTTTTCAAATGCTGGGATAATAGGCTCTAAATTTACTTTTTCTGATAAAAAACCTAACTGTACAAAGTCAGCTGACAACTTATCAAATCTTTTATTTACGAGATGAACTACAGCTTTAATAAGTCCTGTCCTTGAGGTATCATTTACTTCACTCATCATTCCAAAATCTAAGTAACATAAGTTTCCATTTTCTAAAGCTAGAATATTACCTGGATGTGGATCTGCGTGGAAAAAACCGTCAACTAATAATTGTTGAAGACTGCAATTAACACCTATCTCGATCATTTCTTTTGGATTAACCCCTAACTCTCTTACTTTTTTTATATTTGTTAATTTAATTCCATTTATCCATTCCATAGTTAACACTCTTCGACTAGTAAAATCGTCGTATATTTTTGGAACAGCTATTCTGTGATTCCTTTTATGCAAAGCCTTAAATTTTTTAGCATTATTTGCTTCATTTATGTAATCCATTTCTTCGAAAACCCTTTTACCTAATTCGTCTATCAAAGCCACTAAATCACTCCTAATAAAACTAATATTTTTTTTCATCCAATTTGCAATATTTCTTACTATATATAGATCTAATGTTATCTGTTCTCTTAAACCAGGTCTTTGAACTTTAACCGCAACCACCTCTCCATTTTTTAATATCGCTTTATGTACTTGGCCTAATGATGCTGCTGATATTGGATTTTCATCTATAGCTTCAAAAATGTCACTTATATCTTGATTTAAATCTTCTCTTATACAAGCTAGTGCTAATTTTCCCTCAAAACCTGGTAATTGGTCTTGTAATTGAGCTAATTCTTCTAAAAGTATCGTTGGAATCACATCAGGTCTTGTAGATAATGCTTGCCCAGCTTTTATAAAAGCCGGGCCTAATTCAACAAGCAATTCAGTAAATTCTTTTGCTCTTGCTTTTGCTTTGCTTTCATGATCAAGTAACCCTATTAATTTTTCCCAGCCGATTTTTATTAAAAAGAATAAGATTGGTATTAGCGTTTGCCACAGTCTTTTTAGTAAGCGACTTGGATTCCTTTGATAAATTTTCCTGATTGCCTCAGGGTCATACTTCAATAAGCCAGAGGCTTCTATGAAGTCGTTTAGTTCTTCTGACATATTTTGAAGGAAGTAGATCTCTACCCCTTCTAATTTCCTAAAAGTCTAGCTACCTTTGAGCAGGTTTAATGCTAACAATAATGCTTACTAACCTCAGATTTGAGAATATTGCTCTTCTTAACGCTCAACAATTAATTTTTGAAAAGGGCTTTACTGTTATAACTGGTCAGTCAGGAGCAGGGAAATCAATTCTTTTAGATGTATTGGATATTTTATTTAGCACTACGCCTAACTCAAATTCTTCACGTTTATTACAGCAAGGCAAAGATTCTTTTTTAATAGAAGCTGTTTTTTCATTAACGCCCCTTCTTGATTTATGGCTAAAAAAACATTCAATTGAAACTGAAGACTCTGAAATTGTTTTTTCAAGAGAATGGAGATTAAAAGATAATCGTTTGAAAAGTCGATGTAGAGTTAACGGAATTCATGTCAATATTAAACAAATCAACCAATTACATTCTATCTTAATTGATTTTACATACCAAACTAAAAATCATAATATTGAATCTTCAAAAAATCAGCTTCAACTATTAGACAAGTTAAGTAATAATGTTTTGCATGATGCTAAAAATCATGTAAGTAATTCATGGTTCAATTGGAATAATATATATCGTGAGTTAAAAGAATCACAAGCAAGTCTCAATATTTTAAAGCAAGAGTATAATGAAGCTGAAATAATTTTAGATGAACTTGAAAAAGCAGACTTAAATGATGCTAATGAAATAGACAGTTTAAAAAACGAACAAGATAAACTTTCTCATAGCTTTTCTTTAAAAGAAGGTTTGGAAAAGATAATCTTTCTTTTAAAAGATGGAAGCCCAGATGTCCCTTCAATTATTGATCAATTATCTTTATGCAATCATGAGTTAAGGCTCATGATTCCTAAGGATAAAAATTTAGGCATACAATATGATGATTCAATTAACATTCTAGATTCTATCAATCAATTTTCTAAATCCTTAGATGATTATTATTTTAGTTTAGAAAGTGATCCTGACCAGTTAGAAAAAATTCAAACTCGATTAGATTTCCTTAGAGGTTTACAAAGACGTTACGGATTAGATCTTTTTCAATTAATTCAAAAAAGGAATGAAATGAGAAACAGTATTAATTTATTTGATTTAGAAGAAAAGGTAGCTTTGCTAATAGATAAAGAACAAAAAGCAAGATTAGCAAGGGATAAAAATAATTTAAATTTAACAACTCTACGACTTAAATCTGCAAAATCTTTTGAGGATTCTTTAATGACTTCATTAAAGCCTTTAGGTTTGTCAAATGTTAGGTTCAAAATTCAAATTGATCCTTCTGAACCTAGTGAATTTGGTGCAGATTCAGTAATGTTTCTTTTTTCTGCTAATACTGGTCAACCACTTTTACCTCTTCATCAAGTCGCATCAGGAGGAGAAATGTCTCGATTTGTATTGGCCTTAAAAACCATTTTTTCTGCTGCAAATCCTTCCAAAATTTTTGTTTTTGATGAAATTGATTCAGGTGTCAGCGGTAGGATTAGTAAAGCTATTGCATTACTTTTAAAGAAGTTGTCAGTAAATAGTCAGGTTTTGTGTGTTACTCATCAACCTATAGTTGCCGCAGCTTCGGACCAACATTTTATGGTTGAGAAGTTTATTCAAAATGGCCATACATATTCAAAAGTTCAAAAATTAATCGATTTATCAGACAGAGAAAGAGAGTTGGCTGAGCTAGCAGGTGGGGATGATCTTGATGCGAAGATTTATGCAGCTAGCTTGCTGGAACAAAAGGCTGCATAAAGGCTTCATTATTGATTACAATAATTAGCTAACGTGATTCCCCCATATGGGAAGGATGAATTCTAATCCTAAAAATAATTCTTTAGATGCTTCCTTGGAAGAAGTCATACGGGTTAGAGGGGCGCGACAACATAATCTTCAAAATATTGACATAACACTTCCTCGCAATCGATTGGTTGTTTTCACTGGAGTAAGTGGCAGCGGAAAAAGTTCATTAGCTTTTGATACTATTTTTGCTGAAGGACAACGTCGTTATGTTGAAAGTCTTTCTGCTTATGCCCGTCAGTTTTTAGGGCAAGTTGATAAGCCTGATGTTGATGCCATAGAAGGTTTATCTCCTGCTATTTCAATAGATCAAAAATCTACTAGTCATAATCCAAGATCGACAGTAGGTACAGTTACTGAAATACAAGATTATTTGAGATTATTATTTGGACGAGCAGGAGAGCCCCATTGTCCTCAATGTTCAAGGCCTATTAAGCCTCAAACAATTGATGAGATGGTTGATCAAATTCTTACTTTACCCGAAGGTACACGCTATCAATTACTTGCTCCAGTTGTAAGAGGAAAAAAAGGTACTCATGCAAAATTATTATCTGGTTTAGCTGCTGAAGGTTTTGCTCGAGTAAGAATTAACAAAGAAGTAATAGATTTATCTGACAATATTGAACTAGATAAAAATCAAACTCATTCAATAGAAGTAGTCGTTGATCGTTTAATTGCTCGAGAAGGTATTCAAGAAAGGTTAAATGATTCTTTACGAACAACATTAAAACGAGGGGATGGATTGGCTGTAGTAGAAGTAGTACCAAAAAAGAATGAAGAATTACCTGAAGCAATAGAAAGAGAAAGACTTTATTCTGAAAATTTTGCCTGCCCAGTTCATGGTGCGGTTATTGAAGAACTTTCTCCTAGATTGTTTTCATTTAATAGTCCTTATGGTGCATGTTCAGAATGTCATGGTATCGGATATTTGAAAAAATTTACTGTAGAAAGAGTAATTCCTGATCCTTCTTTGCCTGTGTATGCTGCTGTTGCTCCATGGAGCGATAAAGATAATTCCTATTACTTTTCATTATTGTATTCTGTTGGAGAAGCGTTTGGATTTGAAATCAAATCTCGTTGGAAGGATTTAAGTGATGCACAAAAAGATATTTTATTGAATGGGAGTGATCAACCTATTTTAATCAAGGTAGATAGTAGATATAGTAAAAGCTCAGGATTTAAAAGGCCATTTGAAGGAATTTTACCAATACTTGAAAGACAATTAAATGATGCAAGTGGAGAATCGGTTAAACAGAAACTAGAAAAGTATTTAGAATTAGTTCCTTGCCAGTCATGTTCTGGGAAAAGATTATGCCCAGAAGCTCTTGCGGTTAAAGTTGGACCTTATGCAATAACTGATTTAACTTCGATAAGTGTTGCTGAAACTTTGCAATCCATTGAACAATTAATGGGTGTAAAGGAGAAAGGAAAGAAATCATTGTTGACTAATAAACAAATTCAAATTGGAGAACTTGTTTTAAAAGAAATACGCTTACGATTACAGTTTCTTTTGGATGTAGGACTTGATTATTTAAGCTTAGATAGACCTGCTATGACTCTTTCGGGTGGAGAAGCGCAGCGAATACGATTAGCCACACAAATAGGAGCTGGCTTAACAGGTGTGTTATATGTTTTGGATGAGCCCAGCATAGGACTACATCAAAGAGATAATGATCGACTATTGTCTACTTTAAAGAGATTACGTGACTTAGGAAATACGTTAGTTGTTGTTGAACATGACGAAGATACAATACGTGCTGCGGATTATATAGTTGATATCGGTCCTGGAGCAGGAGTGCATGGAGGAAGGGTAGTTGCTAAAGGATTAATAAAAGATATTTTATCTTCTAAGGAATCTCTTACTGGAGCATATTTAAGTGGTCGATCTTCAATACCGACACCTAAAAAACGCAGACAAGAGGGCACTCGAAATGTTCGTTTACTTGAGTGCGATAAAAATAATTTAAAGAATATTTCTGTGGATTTTCCTTTAGGACGTTTGGTTTCTGTAACAGGTGTTAGTGGAAGTGGGAAAAGTACATTAGTTAATGAACTTTTACACCCTGCTTTAAGTAATTTTTTAGGCTTAAAAACTCCTTTCCCTAAAGGTTTAGGAGAATTAAGAGGTGCAAAAGCAATTGATAAAGTAATTGTTATTGATCAATCTCCTATTGGAAGAACTCCTCGATCAAACCCTGCCACATATACAGGCGCTTTTGACCCTATTAGACAAGTCTTTGCTGCTTCTATAGAAGCTAAAGCACGAGGATATCAAGTAGGACAGTTTAGTTTTAACGTTAAAGGTGGACGTTGTGAAGCTTGTAGAGGCCAAGGAGTCAATGTGATTGAGATGAATTTTTTACCTGATGTTTATGTCCAATGTGATGTATGTAAAGGAGCTCGATTTAATCGAGAGACATTACAAGTTAGATATAAAGGATATACTATTTCTGATGTTTTAGAAATGACAGTTGAACAAGCTGTAGAAGTTTTTTCTACAATACCTCAAGCTGCAGATAGATTACGAACTTTGTTAGATGTTGGGCTTGGGTATATTAAATTGGGTCAACCTGCTCCTACTCTCTCCGGTGGCGAAGCTCAGAGAGTAAAATTAGCGACAGAATTATCTCGCCGCGCAACTGGAAAAACCCTTTATTTAATTGATGAACCTACTACAGGTTTAAGTTTTTATGATGTTCATAAATTGATGGATGTTATTCAACGTTTAGTAGATAAAGGCAATTCAATAATCGTTATTGAACATAATTTGGATGTTATTCGATGTTCTGATTGGATTATTGATTTAGGCCCTGATGGTGGAGATAAAGGTGGTGAAATTATTGTTACTGGAACTCCTGAGGAAGTAGCACTTCATTCAACTAGTCACACTGCTAGATATCTAAAAAACGTTTTAAAACTACATTCGCCTAAGTAAAGACTTATATAATTACTCTAATTCCATATATATTCCTTAGCAATTTTCACTTTTAGCAATATCATTTTTAGTGATTAACTCCTTGAGAGATAAGTCTATCAAAGAATTTATAAGGGATTTAGATAAACAAAAATTGAATCATTATTTTTTTTTAAGTATTCATCGACTCAAAATCATGTAGATATGCATGAATTATTTCTATAAATCTATGGGATTGAAGCTCTTGCATCTCAATCTTCATGGCTTAATTAGATCTCATGATCTGGAGTTGGGAAGAGATTCTGATACTGGTGGTCAAACTCTTTATGTATTAGAACTTGTTAAGGGTTTAGCTTCTCGTCCGGAAATAGAAAAAGTAGATTTAGTGACTCGTTTGATTCAGGACAGACGAGTTTCTAGAGATTATGCTCAATCTAAAGAGTTTATTGCGCCTGGAGCACAAATTCTTAGGTTTCCTTTTGGGCCAAAACGTTATATAAGAAAAGAACTTTTATGGCCTTATTTGGATGATTTGGCAGATTTATTGGTCAATCATTTGAGTCAGCAAAACGATTTACCTGATTGGATTCATGCACACTATGCCGATGCGGGCTATGTAGGAGCATTGATTTCTCGTCGTTTAGGAATACCTCTTGTTTTTACTGGGCATTCACTTGGTCGTGAAAAGCAAAGAAGGATGCTTGCGGCAGGTGTTGATCATAAGCAAATTGAACAATCGTTTTCTATTAGCCGCAGAATAGAAGCAGAAGAAATTGCTTTAGCTCATTCTAATTTAGTTGTTACCAGTACTCTTCAAGAAGCTCAACAACAATATTCTCGTTATGGACAATATACGACTAATCTTCTTCAAGTAATACCACCAGGAGTTGATGCTAAAAGATTTCACCCTTTAAAAGATTTTGATGAGGACAATGTTGTTGGCAATTTAATGAATCCATTTTTGCGAGATTCATCATTGTCTCCTCTTTTAACTATTTCTAGAGCTGTACAAAGAAAAAATATTCCGACATTAGTAGAGGCTTTTGGCCGCTCATCTGTTTTACGTCAACGACATAATTTAATCCTGGTTTTAGGATGTAGAGATGATTCTCGTGACCTTGAAAAACAGCAACGTGATATATTTCAACAAATCTTTGAGTTAGTAGATAGATATGACCTATATGGGAAAATTGCATATCCTAAGCAACATCGAAGGGATCAAATACCCGCAATTTATAGATGGGCATCTGCTCGAAAAGGACTATTTGTTAATCCAGCATTGACTGAACCTTTTGGATTGACATTGCTAGAAGCAGCTGCTTGTGGTTTACCTGTTGTCACAACTGACGATGGAGGACCAAGAGATATTTTAAAGAGATGTCAAAACGGCTTGTCTGTCGATGTGACAGACTTGGAGGCATTTCAAGATGTATTAGAGCAAGCCAGTTCAAAGCAGAAACAATGGAAAACCTGGCGTGACAATGGCATTGAAGGAATCACGCGACATTTTAGTTGGGATGCACATGTATGCAATTACATTGCTTGTATGCAAAAGAGACTAAAGAATATTCCACCACAGCAGGTTTTATTTGAAACGTCTTTAACTAAGAGACAATTATCTTGTAAACGTCTTTTGCTATTGGATTTAGACGGTAATTTAGAGAACAGTGATGATACCACCCTTGCCACATTACGAGCAGGTTTAAAGCAATCAGACGGAGCTGAAGCTTGTCAATTGGGAGTTTTAACAGGTAGATCTATTAAAGCAGCTCGATATAGGTTTGCAGAATTACATTTACCTAATCCAGTAGTTTGGATTTGTAGAGCGGGAACTGAAATTTATTATAATGATGATGAAGCATTTGACCCTCTATGGGAGAAAAAGATTTCAGATGGTTGGGACAGAGAAATGGTAAAAAATGAGTTGTCGGATTTTGATGATCACTTCATTCTTCAATCCAAAGATCAGCAAGGACCATATAAAATTAGTTATTTATTGAACTCTTCTAATAAATCTATTCTTTCTTTAGTTAAGAATCGCTTGAGAAAGTCAGGTTGCTTAGCAACACCTCATTTACAGAGTCATTATTATTTAGACCTTGTGCCTTTATGTGCATCTCGTGTAGAAGCTATTCGCTATTTATCATTACGCTGGGGATTGCCACTTGAAAATTTATTTGTTGTAGCAAGTCAGCAAGGTGATGATGAACTTATAAACGGTCTAACTACTACATTGATTCCTGATAATTTTGATTCTTCATTAGAAAAATTTAGAAATCACAAAAGAGTATGCTTTAGCCATTCTTTAAATAGTGATTCACTTATAAGCTCCAATCATTATCAATATTTTTTCAATCATTAACTTTAATTTAAGATCCATATATCTTGATTGATTTAGCAGATTGAGCTGCTTTTTCTCTAGCTTGGAAAATATTTTCTCCAGTAGCTAATGCAACGCCCATACGACGACCTTTTTTTGAATCGGGCTTTCCAAAAAGAAAAATTTCTGTATTAGGTTGTTCTAGGGCTTTTTCTATCCCGTCATAGCAAACATTAGAACATATTTTTTCCGCTAAAATTACTTTGCTTGCTGCTGCACCATATCTAATAATCTTCGGAATAGGCAGTCCTAATATGGCTCTAAGGTGTAATTCGAATTCATTTATGTTTTGACTAATTAAAGTAACTAGTCCAGTGTCATGTGGTCTTGGTGATAATTCAGAAAATATTACTTCGTTGCCACGAATAAAGAATTCAACCCCAAATAATCCATAACCTCCTAACTTATCGGTAACTTTTTTTGCCATTACTTGAGCTATCTTAAGTTGTTCTTTATTAATCTCCGCTGGTTGCCAACTAGATTGATAATCTCCATCAATTTGCTCATGGCCAATAGGATCACAAAAGATAGTTTCACCTGTTTTCTGACGAATAGTTAATAATGTAATTTCGAGGTCAAATTGAATATATTCTTCTACAATTACTCTCGATGATTTTCCTCGCGCGTTCTTTATCGCAAGTTCCCATCCTTTGATAAGGTCTTTTTTGTCTTGAATGAAACTTTGCCCTTTACCAGAGGAACTCATCATTGGTTTAATGATAAGTGGAAAATTAAAGTCTTTTGTGACGCTTATTAACTCGTCTTTAGTTGCAGCGTAAAAATAGTTCGCAGTATTTAACTTTAATTCTTTTGAAGCTAAATCTCTAATCTTATCTCTGTTCATTGTGATTCCCGTTGCCTTTGCATTTGGTATTACTGTTATACCTTGACGCTCAATTTCTATAAGAGTATCTACTGCGATAGCCTCTATTTCTGGAATTATAATATCTGGCTTTGTAGAGGCAATTACTTTAGATAAGTTATTGCTGTCATTCATATCTAGTACTTTAAACACATCAGCAACTTGCATCGCAGGTGCTCCTATATATCGATCACAAGCTATAACAGTACAGCCAATTCTTTTTGCTGCAATTGCAACTTCTTTACCAAGCTCTCCGCTACCCAAGAGCATTATTTTTTTTGGAAGAAAAGTCATAATTGATTGTAATTTTGATTTAGCAATTGCATTTATTTCTAGTTATTTTATATATTCTTTATTATATATCTTCTGGTATTAATAATAGTTGCTTGTAAGGGGGTTCTTCATTAATAAATCCCCAATTCTTAAACACGCCAGGGTCTGAATGAACAATTAATTGATTATTTTGCTTGGTTTTCAATCTAAAACCTTCTTTTGCTAAATGTCTCATTAGTCTTGCTGATTCCTCGAAACGTGATGCCATTGCCTCTAATGTGGAGCAATCACTGGTTAAGCCAGTTTCTTTCCAAGTGAAATAACTCATAGTTCTTATGAAGTAGATCTCATAACGCTTCCTAAACATATTAATACCATTGTTATTATCCAGAAATTTTTTACAATATTTTTTTCTTTCATGCCTTTTAATTCAAAGTGATGATGTATAGGTGCCATTAAAAAAAATCTTTTTCCTTTCCCAGTAATCATTTTAGTAGTTTTAAAGATTGAGACTTGTAAAATCACTGATAAAGATTCTGCTAGAAAAACTCCACCCATAATTAATAGAGCCCAGAGACTATTTGTAATTAATGCAATACCCCCTAAAGCTGCTCCAATTGATAGTGATCCTGTGTCACCCATGAAAATTTTTGCTGGATTTTTGTTGTAAATAAGAAAGCCCAGCAATGAACCTGCCATCGCCATGCAGAAATTCGCTATAGCAATAGATTCGTCTCCTTCTCTTAATACTAATTGGAATGCGAGACCAGTAAAAACCAATGAAGCACATCCACTTGCTAATCCATCTAGTCCATCGGTTAAATTTGAAGCATTGCTTTCCGCTAGCAATACAAATATTGATAATGGCCAAATTAAATATCCTATGCTAAATGAAACCTTGTGAAAAAGAGCAACATCCGTTGTAATTAAATTTTGTGATAAACCCCATTTTACAAAGATAAAGCCAATGATTATTTGAAGTATTAGTTTAGACTTTGCATTTAAGCCAGTGCTCTTCTTATTAAATAGACTTTTAAAATCATCAATACTTCCAATTATCATATATCCAAAAGTTAGTAAACTTATATTGAATAGCTGATCATAATTTGCAAGGTTAAGACTAAACATGTTCCCAACTAATATTCCTATTGGAATTATAAAAATCCCTCCCATTGTTGGAGTGCCTAACTTATTTAAATGTTCTTTAGGCCCATCATCTCTTATGATTTGATTAAGTTTAAATTTTTTGAAGATTGATATCCCATATTTAACAAGGATAGTTGTAAGTAAAAATGATGTTATTAGAGAACATGTAATAACCTTACTTTTGCAAACTATATCCATTAAAATAGATATAATAATTATAAAAGAATAAATAATTATAGTCATATAATTAAATTAACTCAAAACCATTTCTTTGACTTGTTTTATTCTTTGACTATTGATTTAAACAAATAAATATCTTTTATTGATAACTTTTTAATCTTCCCATTCTTCTTCTGAAGTTTCATCTTCTTCACTCTTGTAGTCCTCTTTTTCTCCCATCAATGCAGAAAGTTCCTCTTCTTCGATCGTGCTAATTTCTTGATCTCCAGAATCTTCATCTGCTACTAGTCTGCCAGTAACTTCAAGCCAACTTAATAAATCTGGCTCTTCTCTTAGAGGAAGTACCGGTGCAGGTTCTGTTCTCCCATATCTTGTAAGGGCAGGGTTAATATTATCTAATGCGCTTAGATCGGTTTTTTGGAGATCTGCCATTCTTACTCTTTAGGACCGATTTACTAAGATAATGCATAAAGGATTATTTGTCTCGAATCTTGACCTTTAAGATTTCTTTAATGTTTTTTGTTTGGGGATTGGCTTTGCTTATAAGCTTTGGATTAAGGTTTTGGGGCTTTCAGCATCCTCAGGAGTTTGCAATTAGGCCTATGTTGATTTGGACATTGCTTTTTGCGCCTTCTTTAGTCTTAGGAGTTTGGTTGTCTTTTGGTAACAAAACTAATAGGGAGCATTAATTGTCATTTTTATATTTTGAATCTCATTAGAAGTAAATTAGGCCTAGTTAAATTGAGTTATGAATTATAATTTTTATCTTTTTGCTTTTGTTAGTAATGCTGATGCCGAAAATGCCTTGGTATTTGGAAAGCCAATACAAACTTGGCTGATTTATACTTTAATTTTATTAGGGTTGACCTTGATTGGATATTTATCTGTTTGGGGTATTGGTTTGATTCGTGATATGAACTCGGATAAATCTATTAAACAGCCATGGGATTAATTCTAGTATCATTAATGTTTCATGCTTTTGATCAGGGTAAAATAACTAATGGACATAGATGAAAAGGTAGTTCTTGCTTATTCAGGTGGTGTTGATACAAGCGTATGTATTCCATATTTAAAAAATGAATATGGAATTGGAAATGTTGTGGCTTTTGCTGCTGATCTTGGTCAGGGCGATGAGCTAGAGGGAGTTCGACAAAAAGCTATTGCTGCAGGTGCATCTGAATCTCTTGTAGGAGATTTAATTAAGCCTTTTATTGAAGACTTTGCCTTTCAAGCTATTAGAGCTAATGCTCTGTATGAGGGTCGTTATCCATTATCTACAGCATTGGCAAGACCTTTGATCGCGCAGGAACTTGTAAAGGTTGCTCGAAAGTTAGGAGCTCAGGCTGTTGCTCATGGTTGTACAGGCAAAGGAAATGATCAAGTTCGTTTTGATTTAGCGATAGCTACTCTTGCTCCGGATCTCAAAGTTTTAACTCCTGCTAGAGAATGGAGAATGAGTCGAGAAGAAACAATTGCTTATGGAGAAAAATATGGGATTTCTGCACCAGTTTCTAAGCAATCTCCATATTCAATTGATTTGAATTTATTAGGAAGAAGTATTGAAGCTGGCCCATTGGAAGACCCCTTTGTTTCCCCTCCTGAAGAAGTGTTTGCAATTACTTCTTCAATTGCAAAAGCACCAAATGAAGCCCAGGATGTAGAGATTGAATTTGAGAGAGGTAATCCAGTATCTATTGATGGAGTGCCATTAGATCCTGTGTCTCTTATGCGAAAGGCAAATGCCCTTGCAGGTAAACATGGTTTTGGAAGAATTGACATGATAGAAAATAGAGTCGTTGGCATTAAAAGTAGAGAAATTTACGAAACGCCTGGATTGCTTTTGCTTATTAAGGCACATCAAGAATTGGAAAGTATGACCTTGGCGGCGGATGTATTGCGAACAAAGCTTCAGTTAGAGATGAAATGGGCAGAGTTGGTATATCAAGGTCTTTGGTTTAGCCCTTTAAAAGATGCTTTAGATGGTTTCTTTGATCGAACGCAATGTGATGTTAATGGTTCTGTCAAAATAAGACTTTTTAAAGGTAATGCAACTATTATTGGCAGAAAATCTGATACTGGTTTATATATTTCTAATATGTCTACTTACGGTAGAGATGATGCTTTTGAGCATAATGCAGCTAAGGGTTTTATTTATATTTGGGGTTTGCCAAGCAGATTATGGGCATTAGCTAAAAAACAAAATTCTACTTAAATTAGCTATCTTTTTTTTCTTCTTTAATTTCTTCCTTTTTGGTTTCTTTGTCTTCTTTTAGATTTTTATCTTCTTTAATTTC
>CETG01073850.1_pt1 | contig 21569 bp, 15 predicted proteins | sample 361471 | NCBI WGS metagenome assembly CETG01 (sample SAMEA2622696, study PRJEB7988) | marine metagenome | isolation source: saline water (ENVO:00002010), including | reverse complement strand
CCAGGTTCAACAACACACTGAATGCCACCAAGACCCCGTTTTGATCGCCGAGCCCCAGTAAGGGAGCTTCCTAACATAAATGAACGCATCGAGCATCCGCAGCTTCGAGTAGTTGATTCCGACGGAGCCCAACTAGGAGTTATTCCTCGAGCAAAGGCCTTAGATATTGCCAAAGACAGAGAATTAGATCTTGTTCTAGTCAGCGAAAAGGCAAACCCACCTGTTTGCAGAATTATGAACTATGGAAAGTTCAAATTCGAACAAGAAAAAAAAGCGAAAGAAGCCAAGAAAAAATCCCATCAGACTGAAGTTAAAGAAGTAAAAATGCGTTATAAAATCGCCCAGCATGACTATGATGTCCGTATTGGTCAAGCAACTCGATTTCTTAAGTCTGGAGATAAAGTCAAATGTACAGTTATTTTCAGAGGTAGAGAAATTCAACATACAAATCTTGCTGAATCACTTTTAAAAAGGATGGCAAAAGATCTAGAAGAGCAAGCAGAAGTTCAACAAACACCTAAAAGAGAAGGCAGAAACATGATTATGTTTCTGTCTCCTAGAAAAACGCCTTTGGTCAAAAAAGAAACAGAAGATCAAACTCCTGCTCGAGCTGTGAGAACAATCTCCTGATTAGCCAATGAGCAGTTTTAGATTTTATACGCCTAATAAAAATTAACTCGTAGTTCATTTCAAATCGCTTTTTTGCGCATAGGACAAACAAGTAATTGTCACTTGTCCGTATTTTAATTAAGGTGCCAATTAGAACATGGACCATTGGTGTGAGATTCCATATTCAACAAGAAAGCGAAATACCTGCTTCTAGTCAGTTATATAATCAAATTTGTTTTGCTATAGCTGCTAGGCATTACCCTCCTGGACACAGACTCCCTAGTACGCGTCAACTAGCAATGCAGACGGGACTGCATAGAAACACTATTAGCAAGGTATATCGACAGCTCGAAACAGATGGAGTAGTTGAAGCAATAGCTGGCTCAGGTATTTATGTTCGAGATCAACAACAACAACAACAACGCGATCTAAGAAACTCTTCAAAATCAAAAAATCAAGGAGTTAAAGACTTAGATCAGGAAGTAAGAAATTCTGTTGATAACTTGCTGAATTCTGGATGCACGTTGCAACAAACTCGAGAACTGTTTACTCAAGAAATTAACTGGAGACTCAGATGCGGCGCAAGAGTTTTAGTGAGCACTCCAAGAGAAGATATTGGGGCATCAATGTTGATAGCTGAAGAATTAGCGCCACAACTTGATGTACCAGTTGAAGTTGTCCCAATGGAAGAATTGGAAAGCATTCTTGAAAACTCCAAGAATGGGACCGTGGTAACAAGCAGATATTTTTTACAACCCTTGGAAGAAGTAGCTAAGCGTCATGAAGTGAGAGCCATAGCAGTTGATCTCAGCGACTTCCAAAAAGAGCTAACAATGTTAAAAGAATTACGTGCTGGCAGCTGTGTTGGAATTGTTAGTATCAGTCCAGGAATTCTTAGAGCAGCACAGGTCATATTGCACAGCATGCGAGGAAATGAAATATTGCTAATGACAGCCAATCCAGATGTAGGTAGCAGATTAATAGCACTGCTTAGAGCAGCAAGTCATGTACTTTGTGACAGGCCTAGTCTGCCTTTAGTGGAGCATACACTTCGGCAAAACCGTTCTCAACTTATTCGTATGCCCCAAATTCATTGCGCAAAAAATTATTTAAGCGATTCAACTATTAAAGATCTTCGCAAAGAAATTGGTCTGATTACTTAATCACTATTAGATCTAGCACATGCTGAAATCCATCAAGTCCTATATGGCAATTATTAAAGAAAGAGATCCCGCCGCAAGAGGTTTTCTGGAAATACTTCTTTGTTATCCAGGTTTTCATGCATTAGCTCTTCATCGCATCAGCCATAGATTATGGAAATCTGGCCTACCTCTAATACCTAGATTATTAAGCCAAATATCAAGAGCAATAACAGGTATAGAAATACATCCCGGTGCAAAAATTGGTAAAGGTGTATTTATTGATCATGGTATGGGAGTAGTTATAGGAGAAACAACAGAAATTGGAAATCGGTGCTTGTTATATCAAGGCGTGACTTTAGGAGGGACAGGGAAAGAGCATGGCAAGAGACATCCAACATTGGCAGAAAATGTTGTTGTTGGGGCTGGAGCAAAAGTACTTGGAGCAATAACAGTTGGTCAAAACACAAGAATAGGAGCAGGGTCAGTGGTAGTTAGGGATGTAGATAAAGACAGTACTGTAGTAGGCATCCCTGGCCGAGTTGTTCATCAAAGTGGAGTAAAAATCAATCCCTTAGCGCATTCCGCTCTACCAGATACAGAAGCAGACGTTATTCGTAATCTTATGGAACGTATTGATTATCTAGAGAATCAAGTAAATACATACCAAAATACTTTAAAAGATATCACTGAAGGTCGAACACCAAAACAAGTTTCACTTGGCAAAGCACAGAGTTTAAAAGATAAGGAAATTATTGAATTCCTTGGAGAAGGTGATAATAATAGTCTCTAAATAAAAGATATTAATTATTTAGATTCCTTAGAAGATGGTTGAAACATAAACATTGAATATATAACATTTCTTCTCATGTTAGTCATCATATCTAAAAACATGTCATAACCCTCATTTTTATATTCAATTAAGGGATCTTTTTGTCCATAGCCTCTTAAGCCCACTGACTCACGCAAGGCATCCATGGCCTGCAAATGTTCTCTCCATAGAGTATCAACTTGTTGGAGTACAAAAAATCTTTCAGCTTCCCTCATCATGCCTGGATTATTTTCTTCTATTTGTGCTTCTTTTAGATCATATGCATTACGTAATTGTTCTTGTAAAAAAGCTTTCAATTCTTCCATATTTAAGCCTCTTAATTGATCAGCATCTAAGTCCTCTAACAAATAGATAAACTCTTTTGCTTTAGAAACTAATTGATTAATATCCCATTCTTCAGGAGGTAAATCTGGATTAACATATGCTTCTACGACTTCGTCCATTGTTCTTTCTCCATAACCTATAACTTGCTTTTTCAGCTCAATTCCCTCTAGAACTCTTCTTCTTTCTGAATAGACTGCCTTCCTTTGATTATTCATCACTTCATCATATTCAAACACCTGCTTTCTAATATCATAATAATAAGTTTCAACTTTTTTCTGCGCACCTTCCAATGATCTAGTCAGCATTCCAGATTCGATTGGCATATCTTCTTCTACACGAAAAGCATTCATTAATGATGCAACCCTATCTCCTCCAAAAATCCTTAAAAGATTATCTTCCAAAGACAGAAAAAATCGTGTACTTCCTAGATCTCCTTGACGTCCTGAACGACCACGTAATTGATTATCAACCCTACGTGATTCATGACGTTCAGTGCCAATGACATGTAGGCCTCCCGCTTCTCTAACATGAATATCTTCTTCACCGACTACTCGATCATATTCATCCTTTACTAAAGTAATTCCTTGACGCAGTGCTTGTATCTCTGAATCGTTAGTTGGAGCCTTTTCTGCTGCTGTAGCAATACGATCTTCTAACTCAATCAAACTAATTGATCTATCACCCCAACTCTTTACTAAATTTCTTACAAGTTCAGCTAAATACGAATCAGTTTCAACAGTTAAATCACAAGGAAAAAGATTCTTCAATGCTTTTGATTGCTTTAAATGATTAATTTGAGGTGCTTCGATCTCATTAGATTGATCAAGAAACCCTTCACCAGAATCTCCACGACTCTGCATAGGAAGAGTTAATTGATTTTCATTTTCGGGCTTAACCAATCTCGGTATCAGAACTTCTCGCAATTTCAAACGAGCCATATAGTCACTATTACCTCCCAAAATAATGTCAGTTCCGCGGCCTGCCATATTGGTCGCAATAGTTACAGCTCCTGCTCTACCAGCTTGAGCAACAATTTCTGCTTCTCTTTCAACATTTTCAGGTTTGGCATTTAGCAAATTATGAGGAATATCTTCTTTGGCAAGCAATGAACTAAGTAATTCACTTTTTTCAACACTGGTAGTACCAACTAAAACTGGGCGACCTTCCTTATGAATCATTGCTGTTTCTTTCGCTACAGCTCGCCATTTACCACTTTCAGTCTTATAGACTTGATCAACCCAATCTTGACGGCAAATGGGTCTATTAGTAGGAATAACAGTAGTTTCTAATTTGTAAGTCTTCTCAAATTCAACTTCTTCTGTTTTAGCGGTCCCAGTCATCCCCGATAAGCGAGGATACAGAAGAAAAAAGTTCTGATAGGTAATAGATGCAAGAGTTTGAGTTTCAGGCTGTATAGGAAGTCCCTCTTTAGCTTCTATAGCTTGATGTTGTCCATCACTCCATCTTCTACCTGGCATGACACGACCAGTAAACTCATCAACAATTACTGCTTCTTCATTACGAACAATATAATTAACATCTTTGACAAATAACTCTTTCGCCTTCAAGGCATTAGTTATGTAATGAGCCCAAGGATCTTTTGGATTAAATAAATCATTAACTTTTAATTTTTCTTCTGTTTTAGCAAAACCTTCATCAGTCAGGGTGCAACTTCGCTGCTTTTCATCTACTTCATAATCACCCTCAGGATCAATTCCATCTTTACCCATTTCAGCTGCACGAGTTAAATATCCAACAACCTCTGCAGCTTTTTGATATTTCTCTTGAGACCTCTCTATCTGTCCTGAAATAATTAATGGTGTCCTGGCTTCATCAATCAAAATTGAATCAACTTCATCAATAACGCAAAATTGAAAAGCTCTTTGTACTACTTCTGAAATATCAGCAGCCATATTATCGCGCAAATAATCAAATCCAAGTTCCGAATTAGTTGCATAGGTTATGTCGCAATTATAATTTTTTCTTCTCTCTGCTGGAGACATTTCCTGCTGAATCAATCCAACACTAAGTCCTAAAAAACGATGTACTTGTCCCATCCATTCAGCATCTCTTCTAGCCAAATAATCATTAACAGTAACAACATGCACTCCTCTCCCCGTCAATGCATTTAAAAAGCTGGGCAAAGTTGCAACTAGTGTTTTACCTTCACCAGTCTTCATCTCAGCAATCTGTCCTTCATGAAGCACCATGCCACCTATGAGTTGGACATCAAAGTGACGCATCCCTAAAACGCGCTTTGCCGCTTCTCGAACAATTGCATAGGCATCTGGCAAAAGTTCATCAAGCAAATCACGCTGCTGATTCAAAGAAGCAGCCTTTTCCAATCGACTTCGAAATTCAGCAGTCCTACTTCGTAAGGCATCATCAGTCATTTGAGAAATTTCTTCCTCGAGAATATTTATATCCGTGACTAAGGGAGAAAACCGCTTCAGCTTGCGGGCATTAGGGTCACCCAGCAGTTGCTTGAGCATTTATCAATCTATACATGTACATTTAAGAATAACCAGAGATATAACTTCCACTAGTCCTAGTTCTCTATTAATAGGTCTTACAACAAAAAACTTATTCGTCCATAGCAACAAGAAAACCTGAATTTGCAGGCATTCAAAGGAAAAACATCCAAACAAGATCTTCCAAAAAACCGTGTTAATAACTGATATTTCTATCCTCAAACATGCACCAGGCGCCCCAGGTCTGCGTTTTTTAGGATTAGGTCCAGGATTAACGCCACATCAGGGAATCACAAAACTCCAGGCACTTTTAAACAATCATGCTTTCTGGGCAAAAAATAGAAGTAAAAAACAGCTCAAAAAAATGATTGCGCATAGCTCAGTTGTAATAACTCTTTGGAGTGCTAAAAGATTAGTGGGATTTGGAAGAGCTACAAGCGATAAGATTTATCGTGCAGTTTTATGGGATGTAGTTGTAGCAGACGATTTTCAAGGATTGGGGCTTGGTCGAATGGTTGTAGAAGCTCTTTTAAAAGCCCAAGCAATAAAAGATGTGGAAAAAGTATATCTAATGACAACAAATAGTTATGATTTTTATCAACAAATGGGTTTCAAGATCTCAAATAATCAATATCTACTTACAAAATAATTAAATTAAAATGTAGCAATTAATGAAGCTAAAAGTAGAGGAAAAAAATCATTTCAATTTTCTTCTAGTGAATAAATTGCTAATAACTATAGATTTTCTAACTGCAGCAATTCCAAGGTTCACTTTCTTTTAAGATCAAAGAAAAGTAAATTTTTACTGGTTCTAAACAAAGCGGATGAAGAGATTCGAACTCTCGACATTCTCCTTGGCAAGGAGATGCTCTACCACTGAGCTACATCCGCATGAAAAAGGATTGTGAATCCTTTATTAATTCAGCATGCCTCAGAAAAGGCAATCTGGTCAATTGAGTCATTTAATAAATGATAATCAACTCAATTCACGCATTAATGAACCCATTTCTAAAGCTTGCAAAGCATAACTCCAGCCTAGATTATTCTTAATCCCAGCCCTTTCCAAAGCTTGTTGCATATTGTCGGTAGTTAAAACTCCAAAAATTACTGGAATACCAGTTTCTCTTGATACAGATGAAATACCTTTACTAGCCTCAGCTATCACAACATCAAAATGAGGAGTATCTCCTCTTATTACCGCTCCAAGAGTAATAATAACTTCATATCGACCTGATCTCGCTAACGATTGAGAAACAATTGGCAATTCAAAAGAGCCAGGAACCCAGGCAATATCAACTTGAGCACTATCTTCTGAAGTGTTTATACCATGCCTTTTCAGACAATCTAAACATCCAGTAAGCAGCTTATTTGTAATTAAGTCGTTAAAACGACCTACAACAATACCTATACGTAACGAGGAGGCATTAGTAAAACGCCCTTCAAATTTGCCCATCTCGTAATGGCAAAAACATAGTAATTATTACAACTTTCGCACGTAAAGTGCTTAAGTTCAAACCAAAGCCGCTAAAGCCCCATTAGCTAAAACAAGGTGAAACCAAACTCCACCAATAATCTCTATCTTCCTTATTTCTCCATTTCGACGATCTGAAGGATCAGATTGCGTCATATAGAGGACAGGAACACCGACTACCAATATTAATGATGCGAATAGTAGTGCATTCGCGAGAATGAAGCTAATGGCTTGCATGGGATTCGTTTTATAGAGCTGGGACTCTAAATCTCAAACAATTGTCACATGTGATGAGCGTGTTTGTGACAAGGTCAACAAGAGTTGTCGCGAGGCTTCACATGCAAAAACAAAAAGTACATTTACGATGCCAACAATTCATTGGCAGAAAATCGATATGCCTGCCCGAAATTCATTACAAGGCAATTTATTTGAAGATTCTCAAAACAATCTCTTAAAGGCCGCGCCCAAACTTCAAACTCCAGATACAACCAATGAAGATCTTTCAGATGATGAACTAACTGCGGATGCAAAAAACAGGCCCAGATCCAGAAAATCAATAGAAATGCAAGAAAATGCAAATATTGATTCAAATCAAGATGGTCTGTTTTCTAAACCAAATAAAAATCCATCTACTTGGTCCCATCACAAGCTTGTTAATAGTGAGGAACTTACTCCAGTTCTACGTCATTATGTCGAACTGAAAATAAAAAATCCTGAAAGGATATTGCTTTATAGGTTGGGTGATTTCTTTGAATGTTTTTTTGAAGATGCAATTCAACTCTCTCAACTATTAGAACTAACCCTTACAGGCAAAGAAGGAGGAAAATCTATCGGTAGAGTACCAATGGCAGGTATCCCTCATCATGCTGCAGAACGATATTGCGCAGAGCTAATTAAAAAAGGCTTATCAGTAGCTCTTTGTGACCAACTAGAAAGTTCACCTAGCAAGGGCGGAGCATTAATCAAACGAGGAATAACAAGAGTAATTACTCCTGGAACAATTATTGAAGAAGGAATGCTTCAGGCAAGAAAAAATAATTGGTTAGGTGCAGTTTTAATTGAAAGCAATGATTCTCATCAAACAATGAAATGGGGACTTGCAAGCGCAGATATAAGCACTGGTGAATTCCTCATAAGAGAAGGTGAAGAAAGTAAACATCTTCTTCAAGAATTATTGAAACTTGAAGCTGCAGAAATCATTTGTGGAACTCTCGAAGAAACAAATCAAATCGAATGGTGTCCTTCAAATCTTCACTTAACTGAAGTTACAAAAACTCCTTTCTCTCAACCAGAAGCCCAATCATCACTAAAGAATTTTTATAAATTAAATACTATTCAAGGATTAGGTCTTGAAAATTTTCCTTTAGCACTTAGGGCAGCAGGCGGACTGATTTCATATTTACAGGAAACAAAACCACTAAATAATGAAAATCAATTAAGCAATAACTCATCAGAGTTATCTCATATTCCTCTGGAATTGCCAAAACTATGCTTCTCAAAAGATGTACTTATTATTGATGCCCAAACACGCCGAAATCTTGAAATCACATCAACTCAAAAAGATGGGCAATTTCAAGGTTCTCTTTTATGGGCAATTGACAAAACTTTGACTGCAATGGGAGGCCGCTGCCTACGCAGATGGCTAGAAGAACCTTTACTCGATATAAATTCCATTAAATGCAGACAAGAAATAGTAAGTTTCCTGGTAAATGAAAGTGGCTTAAGAAATGGATTACGTAAATTATTAAGAACAATGGGGGACCTAGAAAGATTGTCTGGAAGAGCGGGAGCAGGCCAAGCTAGTGGAAGAGATCTAGTTGCAATTTCTGATGGATTAGAAAGATTGCCACGCTTGTCATTGCTATTAAAAAATCTTCCTAAAAAAATCCCTGCTTGGCTTGAAAGCATAATAAAAATCGATCCTGATTTAAATGATTTATCAGAGATAATACAACTTAAGTTAACTGCTCATCCACCACTAAGTTTAACGGAAGGTGGAATAATTCATGATGGTGTCGATACATTATTAGATGGTTTAAGAAATCAAATAGACGATCAAAATGAATGGCTAAATAGTCAGGAAAAACTTGAAAGAAATATTAGTGGAATAAATAACCTGAAACTTCAATATCATCGAACATTTGGTTATTTCCTATCAGTAAGTAAATCTAAGTTGAATAATGTACCTAATCATTGGATAAGAAGACAAACATTAGCCAACGAAGAGCGATTTATCACTCCTGACTTAAAAGCAAGAGAAGGTAAAATATTCCAACTTAAAGGAAGAGCTGCGCAACGAGAATATGAGATATTTTGCGATCTAAGATTATTAGTAGGTAATCATGCTGAAAAAATTCGAAAAGCCGCCAAAGCAATTGCAGGACTGGATAGTTTATGTGGCCTAGCAGAATTAGCTGCAACTAATTCTTATACAGCGCCTAAAATTAATGCCACAAAATCCAGAGTAATTGATATAGAAGCTTGTAGACATCCTGTAGTAGAGCAAATGCTTGTAGAAGAAAAATTTAGGCCTAATGATATTCACATTGGTGAAAACTATGATCTAATAATTCTTACTGGACCTAATGCAAGTGGAAAGAGTTGCTATCTAAGGCAAATTGGATTAATACAACTTTTGACACAAATTGGGAGTTGGGTTCCAGCAAAAAAAGCCAACGTCAGTATTGCTGACAGAATTTTTACTCGCGTAGGAGCAGTGGATGATTTAGCTGCAGGCCAATCTACTTTTATGGTGGAAATGTCCGAAACAGCTTTCATTCTCAATCAAGCAACAAAAAAATCTCTTGTTTTACTTGATGAAATTGGACGAGGAACATCTACTTTTGATGGACTTTCAATCGCATGGTCAGTGAGTGAATATCTTGCAGAAGTAATTAAAAGCCGAACAATATTTGCGACTCATTATCACGAACTAAATACACTTACAAAAACTTTAAATAATGTCGCCAATTTTCAAGTAATTGTTGAAGAAACCGGCGACGATTTAAGTTTCCTTCACCAAATTGTCCCTGGCGGTGCAAATAAAAGTTATGGAATAGAAGCGGCTCGCTTAGCAGGCGTTCCGAAAGATGTTGTTAAAAGAGCCAAAAATATCTTAAAACTGCTTCAGCAAAAGAATTTAATTGGTCAAAAAAATGAAAATTCAGCAATCAATTCTGCCGCTTAGAAAGTACTAATGAGGGATCTACTGATGCCCTCAACAAAGCATTAGTAGCTGCAGCCACAAGAGCAGCACCTCCACGATGCCCATCTAAACGAATTTGAGAACAATTAAAAAACGATAATCGCTTTTTACTTTGCAAAACACCTACGAAGCCAACTGGCATAGCAATAATCAAACTAGGGAAATGAGCACCATCAGAAAGTAAATCCAATAAAACCTCTAAAGCAGTAGGGGCACTTCCTATCAAGACAAGAGGTGCTTTTTGTCTAAGAAATTTATGAGAAACTTCTTTCCAAGCATTTTTCATCCCCATTCCTGCTCGAGTGAAACCTTCTTCTGCTTTATCAGGAGCCCAATCGAGAACACAGTGAATTTCTGACGCAAGTGTTCTTGCGGCCATTGGAGCTACTGCTGCAGCTGCCATTGCAGTATCAGTAAGGATTGGTGCCCCAGCTTGCAAAGCAGAAATTCCAATCTCACAAGCAGAGGGGCTAAATTTTAATAAAGGCTGTATATCAAAATCTCCCGTTGTATGAATCAATCGTTCAAGAACTTGTTGCTGCAATGGATCTAAGCCAGTATATCCCAATCTGGATTGAATAATTTTAATACTTTGCTTAAAGATCGGATGATCAATTGTCATCACTTTTACTTTTTAAAAACAACTAATGTAGGCATTATCTAGGTTAGGAAATAACTTTTCTAGAAATGCCTATACACCTAATGTGGGGTGATGATTCTGGTGCCAGAAATAGAGCGATCGAAAATTTAGTCAAAAAAATTGTTGATCCTGATTGGATGACTATGAACCTCAGTCGATTAGATGGTAATGATCTTGCACAAGTTAATAAAGTCTTTGAAGAGGTAAGAACACCACCATTTGGAAAGGGTTCACGAGTTGTCTTAGTACAAAGAAGTCCTTTTTGCAATAATTGTTCAAGTCAAATTAGCAAAGAATTCATTGATTTAATTGAATTAATCCCAACAGAAACTCATTTGATTTTAAATAATTCAAATAAACCAGATGGCAGACTATTGACTACTAAAGTAATAAAGAAATTAGCGAATACTAAAAAAGTGTATGAGAAAAGTTTTATTCTACCTGCAATTTGGGATGGAGCTGGTCAACGACACTTAGTACAAAGAACTGTTGATGAAATGGGATTTTCAATAGAAAAAGAAGCAATTTATGCCCTTGTAGAAGCAATAGGGAATGATAGTTCTAGGCTATTTTTAGAGCTGGAAAAAATTGCCTTGCTAGAAGAATCAAAACAAAAAAGTAAAGATATTAATGGAGAAAAATTATTAATAAAGGTAGCAACTGTCAATGAATTAATTCAGGGAAAAGCAACTAATCCTTTCCAAATTGGTGATTGCCTTTTAGAAGGGGAAATTATAGAAGCCCTTTCAAAAATTGAGGCTTTACTAAATTCTGGAGAACCAGCTCTTCGCATTCTGGCTTCCCTCACTACTCAGGCAAGAGGCTGGTTATGGGTCAGCTTGCTTGAGAAACAAGATCAAAAAGATGTTGCTTTCATTGCAAAAGCAGCTGGCATTGCAAATCCAAAACGGATTTACATCATCAGAAAACAAATACAAGGAAAATCTTCTAATCTTTTCATTGGTTTACTAAATCAATTACTAGAAATTGAAGCTGCTCTTAAAAAAGGAGTCCCACCTTCAGATGCTTTTAAAGACGGACTACTAAGTCAATGATGATATATCTTTATTCTCGCGCAAATGATCAACTTCTACTTAGAGCAAATTAATGGGATTGTTGGTTAAAAAATTTGGTGGAACCTCAGTAGGAACTATTGAGCGAATTAAATCAATAGCAGAAGCAATTGCTGCTGCAAAAGAAGAGGGCAATGAATTAGTGATAGTTGTTTCAGCAATGGGAGACAAAACTGACGAACTAACAAAACTTGCAAAGGAAATTTCAGCGAATCCAAATCAAAGAGAAATGGATATGCTTCTTGCTTCAGGAGAACAAGTATCTATAGCTCTCCTAGCAATGGCATTAAACGAAATTGGGATTCCAGCATTATCAATGACAGGCAGTCAAGCTGGAATCATTACCGAGTCTTCCCACAGTCGAGCACGCATTTTAGAAATCCGCACTGAGAAACTACAACATCTGCTGAATGAAGGTTTGGTTGTAATCATTGCAGGATTTCAAGGAACAAGTCTAGGCAGGCAAGGTATTGCAGAAATAACCACTCTTGGGAGAGGGGGTTCAGATACATCTGCCGTAGCATTAGCAGCAGCTTTAAAAGCTGATGCTTGTGAAATTTATACGGACGTCCAAGGAGTACTAACGAGTGATCCACGCAAAGTGTCAGATGCACAGCTTATGGAAAATATCAGTTGTGATGAGATGCTGGAACTAGCCAGTCTTGGTGCTGCTGTATTGCATCCAAGAGCTGTTGAAATAGCAAGAAATTTTGGAGTAAAACTTATAGTTCGATCAAGTTGGGATAACAATCCAGGAACAACTATTACCAGTCAATCAGTTCGCTCAATCAATCGAGGAGGATTAGAACATGGACGTCCTGTTGATGGATTAGAACTGATAGAAGAACAATCAGTGGTTGGTTTATCCCATATTCCAGATCAACCCGGGGTGGCAGCCAATTTATTTGAAAGCCTTTCCAAAGGAGGGGTCAATGTAGATCTAATTATCCAGGCTACTCATGAAGGAAATAGTAATGACATCACATTTACAGTTGCACAAAAAGAATTCTCAAAAGCATTGAATCAATGCGAAAGCTTTATAAAAATTTATGGGGGTAAGCTTATTACACAAAACAATATGTCGAAAATAAGTATTCATGGAGCAGGAATAATGGGAAGACCAGGAATAGCAGCAAATCTTTTTGAAACATTATCCAAAGTTGGCATTAATCTGAGGTTAATTGCAACCAGTGAAGTTAAAGTGAGTTGCGTAATTGATGCAGAGTTTGGGAAAAAAGCGCTCAGAGCTATTAGTGACACTTTTGAACTTAATGACAAACAAATTCGAATTAATCCGGAAATTTCTCCAAACAAATCACCTGAAGTCAGAGGGATTGCCTTAGATGCTGATCAAGCACAAGTCAGTGTTAGAAAAGTACCAGATTCTCCTGGAACTGCTGCTGCAATTTGTACTGCTTTAGCAGAAGCAGGAATAACTTTAGATACCATTGTTCAATCAGAAAGAAAACATTTAGATGGAAGCAAAGATATTAGTTTTACTCTGAAAAAAAATGATAGAAAACCAGCACAAAAAGCTCTATCTGCCCTTCTTGAGAAATGGACAAACGCAGAATTAAAAGATGGACCACCCATTGCTCGAGTAAGTGCAGTTGGAGCTGGGATGCACCATACAGTAGGTACTGCAGGTAAAATGTTTCGCTCATTAGCAAATGCAGAAATTAATATCGAAATGATTGCAACAAGTGAAATAAGAACTACATGTATTGTGAATGCAGATGATGGTGATAAAGCACTAAAAGTTGTACACGATTACTTTAATCTGGCAGAAAATCAATATTAAATTATATTATTTACCTATTAATTTTCTACGTAATTTTCTTATTTGATCTCGTAATTGTGCTGCTTTTTCAAAATCTAAATCATCTGCTGCATTTTTCATCTTGCTCTCCAGGGTATCAATTAAATCTGGCAGGCTTTCCAAAGGTAGCCCTTCTAGTTTAATTTTAGATAAACCATCTAATGCGTTAGTTGTAAGATTAATAAAATTATTATTAGGTCCACTATTCTGCAAACGTCGCGAAATTTCCAAGAATGAAAGTATAGAGTTATTAACTTTTTTACCTGCTGGTTTAGGAACAATTCCGTGAAATTCATTATATTTTTTTTGAATTTCTCTACGTCTTTCTGTCTCTGAAATTGCAAGAGACATTGAATCCGTAAAATTATCAGCATATAAAAGTGCTACACCTTCAACATGCCTCGCAGCTCTTCCAATAGTTTGAATTAATGATCTTTTAGCCCTTAAGAAACCTTCTTTATCAGCATCTAGAATTACAACCAAAGAAACTTCTGGCAAATCTAAACCTTCTCGTAAAAGATTTACTCCTACTAAAACATCATATTCTCCCATTCGTAAATCTTGAATAATTTCAATTCTCTCAATTGAATGAATTTCTGAATGGAGATAGCGAACACGAATCCTCTTATCAGACAGATAATCAGTTAAATCTTCAGCCATCCTTTTTGTCAAAGTAGTTACTAATACTCTTTGTTTCTTTACAACTCTTTTTCTAATCTCTAATAATAAATCATCGATTTGTCCATCTGTAGGTCTAACTTCGACCAATGGATCAAGCACTCCTGTAGGCCTAATAACTTGTTCAGCAATATCATTTTTACTTTGGCTTAATTCCCAATCACCTGGAGTCGCACTAATAAATAATGTCTGATTAGCCTTATCCCAAAATTCTTGATGTTTTAAAGGTCGATTATCTGCAGCACTTGGCAATCTAAATCCATGCTCAATTAACACATTTTTTCTAGACTGATCACCGTTATACATAGCATGAAGTTGTGGGCAAGTAACATGACTTTCATCTACTACTAGCAACCAATTATCAGGAAAATAATCAATCAAACACTCTGGAGGTGTTCCTTTAGAACGGCCGGATAAATGTCTTGCATAGTTCTCAACTCCGTTGCAATATCCTACTTCCTGAAGCATATCTAAATCATATTTTGTTCTCTGTTCTAATCTTTGAGCTTCAAGTAATTTTCCCTGCTCTTCAAAAAATTTTAGCCGATCTTTTAACTCATTTTTAATAGCCTTAATTGCTAATTGCAAACGATGCTTAGGAGTAACAAAATGTTTTGCTGGATATATATTAATAGAATTAATACTTTCTAGAATCTCGCCAGTTGTAGGGTCTATATAACGAATGGATTCAACTTCATCTCCAAACAACTCAATTCGAACCAAGCGATCATCATAAGCAGGTCCAATCTCTAAAACATCTCCTTTTATTCTAAATCTTCCGCGTTCAATTTCGATATCATTACGAGTATATTGATTATTAACTAATTGCCTTAATAAAGATCTTAAGTCAACAATATCACCGACTTGAAATTTAACTGATGCCTTTAGATATTCACTAGGAATTCCTAAACCGTAAATACAACTAATTGAAGCAACTACAATAACATCTTTTCTTTCAAACAAAGAACGAGTTGCAGAGTGACGCAACATGTCAATTTCTTCATTTATAGAAGATGTCTTTGCTATGTAAGTATCACTAACAGGAACATATGCCTCAGGTTGATAATAATCATAATAAGAAATAAAATACTCAACCGCATTTTTTGGGAAAAACTCTCTTAACTCATTACACAATTGTGCAGCAAGAGTTTTGTTATGAGCCAAAACAAGTGCAGGGCGACCAGTCTGTGCAATTACATTTGCAATAGTAAAAGTTTTACCAGTACCTGTGGCACCCAAAAGAGTCTGATATCTTTTACCATTATTCACTCCATCTACTAATTGGATAATCGCCTCAGGTTGATCTCCTTTGGGACTATAAGGTGCTTGAAGATTGTATAAAACCATCTAATTTATTCCAAAGCTCAATTAGCCATATACGAAAAAAGTATTCTTAAATCTCTTCAGATTGGAATTAAATAAATTTTGCACTTACAGAATTTGAAAAAGTTAATGCTTCACGAATGCTCCTGATAACTGCAATCATTTCTATTTCGCTATTTAATCGATTCACCACGGAACCAACACCAATACCGGATGCTCCTGCAGCAATTGCCATTGGTGAAGTTACAGCTGACAAACCAGATGCAGATATTATTGGAACAGCACAAAAAGATTGTTGGAAAGTTGCTGAAATAGCATGTGTGGAGGCCAATGTTGGTGCAGCTTTTTCAATAAGGCCTAACACACCAACACCTAAGGGTTTTACACTAGTACCTCCTTCGGTCTGTATCAAATCTGCACCTTTTTCAACCAAAGTCAAAGCCAATTCTGATTGCTGATCCAAAGGCAAGATATGTGGAACAGTTACCGAAAGATAGACATCTGGCAATAAAGCCTTCGTCCGTTCAGTCAAAGCAATTACTTCATCAGCTTCAAAAAAACGTCCTTGCGTATAAAAAGAATCAAAATTTCCTATCTCTATCATTGAAGCTCCTGCCTCAATAACTGGTGGGAAAAGCTCAGGTTCAACTGCACTAACACAAACTGGGATCTCTGAATGTTGAAGGACCAAACGAACCAACTCCGGATCACAGGCAATATCTAATAAGTCTGCCTTTCCTCTTGCAGCAGCTTTGGCTATTTGAATTACAGAATCTTTATCAAAGTTATTCAAACCAGCAATAACTTTCAAAAGTGACCTTTCTTGAAGACTTTTTTGAAGAGAGATTGGCAAATACGGAATACTAGACATCAAAACAACAATGAATAATCTGATTGTGGCATTGTGCAAGCCCAAAAACTAACAAAATGGAAAAAGGGATTGGTCCAAAAAAATATGAATCCAGGAAAAGCTATTGAAATGACTTGGAGTACTTGGCATGATCGCCTTCATAAAACACTTTTAGACAATGAAAATTTGCTTCCTAATGGAGCCTGTTTATTGCTATCAGTTTCAGGAGGACAAGATTCAATGGCTCTTCTCAAGCTTTTATTGGACTTGCAAAGAATTCATAAATGGAATCTTCATATTTGGCATGGGAACCATGGCTGGCACTCACAATCAAAACAAATAGCTAAAGAGTTACAAAATTGGTGCGAAAAACAAAATCTGGACTTTCATTGTGACCATTCCACCAAAGAAAAAACAAAAACTGAAAAATCTGCTCGCGACTGGAGATATTCATTTCTTAAGAAAAGAGCAGATTGTCTTTCGGAAAACCAAACGAATACCGCTTGTAACCATATTTTAACTGGACATACCAGTAGTGATCGTGCAGAAACTTTTATTATGAATCTAGCCAGAGGAAGCGATTTAGCAGGCCTAACTAGTCTTAGAGAAGAAAGAGTATTCTCAAATAATATTCAATTAGTAAGGCCATTACTAAATTTCAATAGAAATGAAACTGCCCAAATTTGTAAAGAGTTGCAATTACCAATATGGATTGATCCTTCAAATAAAAGTCTTGAATTTAAACGAAATAAAATTCGTGAAATTATTTTTCCCATTCTTGAAGATATGAATCCAGGATGCAGTCTAAGAATTGCCTCATTGGCTAATAGACTGACTCATTATCAAGAAGATCAAAAAGCCTTAGCTTTACTTGCAATTGAAGCAATTTCCTCTAAAAAAGGGCTTTCCCGTACGAAACTTATCAGTCTTCCAATCACAGCCAGATCAACTGTTTTAGCTAGGTGGTTAGAACAAATGAATGCACCCAGTCTATCTTCAATCAAACTTCAGACTTTAAGTAAAAAAATTGATCAAAGTAAACCTCCTGGATACCTAGAAATCGCAAAGGATTTAAAAGTAATATGGTCAAGAACTTCTGTGCAATTGATTAATAGAAAATCCTAAATTTATAATTTTATTTAAGAAACTATCGCAGATCGTCTTCTACGAGTTCTACCACTAGGTTCTTCTTCATTAGTTTTTTCTTTCTTATCTTCATTTGATTTAACTTGATCAACTACAACTGTATTAGTTTTTAAAGAAGGAGATGGTTTAACTGAATTATTATTCCTATCCATTCCAGATGGATTATTTTTTTCTCCCTTAGTAATTACAGTCTTATCTTCAACTTTTGGCTTATAAGCACGTGTGCCGCTAGGAGCAGGTTGAACTAAACAAAGCATTAATGGTTCCACCTGGAATTCTCTTCGCATTCTTCTAGCTATACCTGTTTCAATTTCTCTCTGCAAACCAATCCAATCAACTTCAAAAGAATTATTGCTTTTTTGTATGGTTAATTGCTTCCAACGGTTCTCCAAAACCCAATTAATTTCTCGCTCAGTCCAATGAGCAATAGTTCTTGAATCAAGATTAGTAATAACACCTCTAACATTGACTCTGGGTGGAGCAACCATAACCCCATCGGTACTAACTGCCGCCAAAACAGTAACTAAACCATCTTCTGCAAGTTTTTGACGTTCGTTCAATACTCGAGCATCAACTATGCCTGTTCTGGAATTATCAAGCAATTCAACTCCTGCCTTCACTGATTGACCTTGAATCATCGCATCAGATTTAAGCTCGATTGAATCTCCATTATCAAGAATCAAAATATTATTAGCTGGTACTCCCATAGAAACAGCTGTTTTTCCATGTATTACCTGCATTCTGTATTCACCATGAACGGGGACAAAGAACTTAGGTTTAGTTAAAGCAAGCATCATTTTTTGATCTTCTCTACAACCATGTCCAGAAACATGGATCCCATGTTCCTTTCCATAGATAACTTTTGCACCAAGTCGAATAAGACGATCCACTGTATGGCATACGGAAATTGTATTTCCTGGGATTGGACTTGAAGAAAAAATAACTGTATCGGTTGTTTTTAACTGAACATGCTGATGTTCTCCTCTAGAGATTCTACTTAAAGCAGCCATTGCCTCACCTTGGCTTCCAGTCATCAACAACAATGTTTCTCTATCAGGTAAATCTCTAATATGTCTAATTGGGAAAAAGAGATCATCAGGGCATCGCATATACCCCAACTCCCTACACTTACCTACAACGTTAAGCATTGAACGACCTAATAACCCCACTTTTCGACCATTCTTCATTGCTAGCTCAATGATCATTGCAACTCGATGCGTCGAACTTGCAAATGTTGTAAGCATCACTCGTCCTTCTGCCTCGGAAATGAAGCGATCCAAATTAGGGAAAACAGAATATTCTGAAGAAACAAATCCAGGCACTTCAGAATTAGTTGAATCAGATAAAAGACATAGAACTCCTTTCTCGCCGTAATACGCCATTCTCTCTACATCTGCATATTGCCCATCTGGAGGAGTGTGATCAAATTTGAAATCACCAGTAAAAAAAACTACTCCTATTGGAGTAGTAATTGCTAGACAAAAACTATCTGAAATTGAATGAGTATTGCGTATAAATTCTATCGAGAAATGCTGACCAAGTTTGACAACTTGTCTAGGAACTATTGTTTGGATTGTAGTTCTATCTGCGACTCCTGCTTCTTCCATTTTTCCCTTAAGCATAGACATTGCTAAAGGAGGTCCATAAATAACTGGAATATTAAATTTCTTTAGATGATGTGAAATTCCACCAATATGATCTTCATGACCATGAGTTACCAACATCCCTCGCAGGCGATTTAAATTAGCTTGTATATAAGTTGTATCTGGCATAACAACATTTACACCGTGCATGCCATCGGTTGGGAAAGCCAGCCCTCCATCCACGATGATCATGTCGTCACCATATTCAAAAACGCATGTGTTCTTGCCAATCTCATGCAAACCACCTAAAGGAATAACCTTCAAACAAGGTTCTTTAGACTTATTGGAAGTAGATGAAGATTGATTGCTATTGGAATTCACTGGGCTAAATGTCATGAGAAAAAGTATGAGAAAAACAAACTTGATTGTTTAGTGATTAACTAAAAAACCCAACTTCAGAAGAACTTTAAAAATCAATTTAAAGACAATGCTTCAATATTTTGGATAAATTTTCTTTCATTTCGTTATTTAAAGGAAGTAAAGGACTACGAGGAGAACCGACTGGCCAACCAATTAACTCAAGAGCTGCTTTGACAGGGATCGGATTTGTAGTAGCAAACAGAGCCTTAAAAAGAGGCTGTAACTGCTCGTGATAACTAAGAGCCAGCTTACATTGTCCACTGTTATATGCCTCAATCATCGCTTTTAAACGACGCCCTACAAGATGACTAGCAACACTAACAACTCCCACTGCCCCTACAGATAACATAGGCAAAAGCAAACCATCATCACCACTGTAAATAGCTAATTGATCTCCACATTGAATTCTTAATCGAGTCACTTCATCTGTACTTCCACTAGCTGCTTTAAAACTAACAATATTAGAACAATCCATTAATTTCTTAACAGTCTCTGGTTCGAGTGCACAACCTGTGCGGCCAGGAATGTTGTAAAGCATTAGAGGCAAATCAGGAGCAGCCTCTGCAATAGAACGAAAATGAAACTCTAGTCCTTCTTGAGGAGGCTTATTGTAATAAGGCACTACTACAAGAGCACCATCTGCTCCAGCAGCAGCAGCTTCTTGAGTTGCCTTAATGGCCTCAAAAGTACTATTACTTCCGGTCCCCGCTAAAACTTTTGTTGATGGACCAACAGCCATTCGAACAGTTTCAAGTAATAGATTCTGTTCTTTCCAACTCATCGTTGGAGATTCACCAGTAGTGCCACAAACAACAATTCCATCAGAACCCTCATCAACCAAATATTTGGCTAGTTTCTCGGCTAACGCAAAATCAACGTCACCTTCTGAATTAAATGGAGTAACCATTGCCGTTAATAGGCAACCAAATGGTGCAGCAAACTTGTTGGTTCCAGAATTCATAATTTAGAAAGCAATAATTCCGCAATTTGAATTGCATTCAATGCTGCGCCTTTACGAATTTGATCACCACATAACCACAATTCCAAAGCATTATCATTACTAATATCCCTACGAATTCTTCCAACAGCAATTGAATCCTTTCCGGTCACGTCTGTAGGCATAGGAAAACGATTATTATCTAAGTCCTCAATTAGTTCAACACCAGAAGCTGCTTGCAAAGTTTGAGTTATCTGATCTAATTCAAATTGTTGCTCAAATTCAATATTAATTGCTTCTGAATGAGCTCTTAAAACAGGAACCCTGACACAAGTAGCAGTTAATTTTAGATTAGGTAAATTTAAAATCTTGCGTGATTCATTAACCATTTTCATTTCCTCCTCACAATATTTATTCTCCTGAAGAGGAGAGTTATGAAGAAATAAATTAAATGCCAATGAATATGGTAATACTTCGCTTTTTGAATCACCTCCAGTTAATACTTCTTGACTAAGCTTTTTCAGTTCTTTCATTGCTCTTGCACCTGCGCCACTAGCTGATTGATAAGTAGAAACAACAACTCTTTTCAGAGGAAATTGATTTGCTAAAGGGCCTAATACCAAGGACAACAAAATTGTTGTGCAATTTGGATTAGCTATTACACCTTGATGAGCAAGAACTGCATCAGGATTAACTTCAGGAACAACTAAAGGCACATCTGGATCCATACGGAAAGCACTGGAGTTATCAATCATCACAGCCCCAGAAGAAATAATGAGTTCTTTCCAAGCGCGAGAAACAGAGCCACCGGCAGAAGAGAAAACTAAATCAACACCTTCAAATTGATCAGGAGAAACTTCTTGGACTTTAATTTCAGACCCATTCCAAAATTGACTCTTACCAGCAGATCTAGCTGAGGCTAATAAACGAATTTCTCGAATTGGAAAAGAACGTTCTTCTAAAAGATCCAGCAATTCCTGGCCAACAGCACCACTAGACCCAAGAACGGCTACGGTCAAAGACTTTTTAGGTAACAAAAATTGAGATTC
>CETG01430869.1_pt1 | contig 21740 bp, 20 predicted proteins | sample 361471 | NCBI WGS metagenome assembly CETG01 (sample SAMEA2622696, study PRJEB7988) | marine metagenome | isolation source: saline water (ENVO:00002010), including | reverse complement strand
AACCTTCATTTCTCATTGTCTGACAAATTCCCATCAATGCAAATTTAGAGGCTGTGTATCCAGCAAGGTTGCCTTTTGATCTTTTTCCACTCATTGAAACAAGAGTTATTATCCTGGAATTATTGCTTTTTATTAGATTATTCCAGCTAAGTCTACATAGATTCCAAGGCCCCATAACATTAATTCTCCATAATTTGTCAATGTTGCTAATCTCTCCTTCATCAAAAAGTAAAGGTGTTTTTAGGAATAATCCTGCACAATTAATTACAGTATCAATTTCCCCAAATTCATCTAAAGAATTATTAATCCATTTAGAGGTTGATTTTAAATCTAAGGCATCGTATTTATGAAAAAGTAAATTCTTTGTATTAGGGAATAATAGTCTTGATTTGTCTGTATCTCTAACACCTAAACTTAATTTATGTCCATCTATTAAAAGTCTATTAACAATACTTTTTCCTATTCCACTACTTCCTCCACTAATTATAATTGATCTCATCTTTATAGCTGAGGGTTAAGGAATTTAAGAAAAAGTACAAACTCCCTCCCATGCATTTCCATTAAACCTTTTTTAACACTCCACGGAGCTTTAAGAAACATTTTCCACATAGCCGCTACTAATTCAGAGAGTGTAAGGGTGTCAGTTAGAAATCCATACCAATGTCTTTTAGATAAATTAAAAAAGCTGGTGAAAAATTCTCTTAGAAGTTTTTCTTCAAATCTCATTAATTTTTCTAATCCAAATTGATAAAGAAATTTTTTTCTTATAAGTTCTTTAGGCCATAAGGCTTTCCATCCTTTCTGAGCTATCTCTAAAGAACACAATTTATCATTAGACATTGCTTTAGCGATTGCTTTAGCCACCAATGGAGCTCTTCTTAAGACATTGCCAATTAAATAGCCTGATGCAGGATGAACCATTGATGCAGAGCCTCCAAATCCAAGTATGGGTTGTTTTAAGTCTGGCAATGGCATATTCATTGGCAAGAAGATACCAAGTTCTTCATTAAAGGTACTTGTAATTTCAATATTCCTATAAGCTAATCTTTGAATAAGCCTTTGTTTTAAATTCTCCATTGTAAAAGGAGAATTTAATCCAAGAGATGTTTCTTCAAGGAAATATTTACCATTACCCATATCCATTGCATATAAGAAAGTAGGGGGTTCTTTCTTTTGTTTAGGACTAAGATGATCAGATCTATAATCCATAAGAACAAATTGGTCCTTCTTAAGAGGCGGTTTATTGAAATTCGCAACTATGCCATAACATGTTTGAACCGCCACTGGTTCTTTAGATTTTGACTTTAGAAAAGTTGATTCATAACCAGTTGCATCTATTATTAATCTCGCAGATATTTCTCTACCATCATCTGTTGTTACAATGCTATTTAATTCAGTGAAATTTATTTCTTTAGCCTTACCAACATGCCATTTAATTAAAGACTCTTTGCATTGATCAAACCAATATTTTTGTAGTTTGTCTTTATCAAATAAACCATAATCAATTGAATGCAAAGTAGGTTTATTCTCTAAATGATTTTCTTCAATATCTCCATGTCCAAAAAAGCTTACTGTGTTTTTCCATCGGTGTTCTAAAAGATTAGAGATTCCAAGTTTATCAACTTCTTCCCCCCAAATACCATATGTATACGGCCAAGGATTATTAGGCTCAGTAGAGGATAATACTTCCACTGATAAATTTTCTTTTCCAAGAGCAGATGCTATAGCCATACCTGCTGGTCCGGAACCTAATACAAGTACATCTGGCAAAGCTCTTTCTGACATCTTTAGAATGGATTGATCATTTTATCGGAGATAGTTAGATCTCAAAATAAAAATTCTTTAGGAACCTCAATACTTCTGATTTAACAAAAAGGAGACTCAATTAATAATACAATAAGTAAATAATTTTCTTTAAGTGCTCCAAAAAGTATTGTGTTCACAATATTTCATAAGAATTTCTACTATTAAAGCTTCTTTTTTGATTTTATTATTAGGTATAAAATTCGTAATAAGATTATTAAATTTTCAAATTATGAATATAAGAAATATTCTTATAACAGGAGGTAATTCTGGGATAGGTTTTCAGGCAGTAAAATCTCTTTTATTAAAGGGGCATTATATTAGGATACTTCTTAAATCTTCCGAAGCAGAAAATTCTCTGATTAATCGTTTAAGGAAATCTTGTCCTATAAGTTTAATTAATAATAATATCAAAACATATTCAAATTTTAATTTAGATAATTTAGATTCAATTAGTGAGTTCTTAGAGTTAATTATTTCTGAGAATTTACCAATAGATTCACTAATATTTAATGCTGGATTACAATATACAGGTGCCAAGCATCCTGAAATTTCTAAGCAGGGTTTAGAATTAACTTTTGCTGTTAATCATCTTTCTCATTTTTATATATTTAATAGAATTACCCCTTTGTTAGACATTTCTTTATCTCCTAGAATTATTATAACGAGTTCAGAAGTTCATAATCCTGAATCTCCTGGAGGTAATATAGGATATAAGGCTAACTTAAACAATTTAGTCAATTTTGAAAGGATTGTGACTAAACCATTTCAAGATTTTAATGCTGATAAGGCTTATAAAGATAGTAAATTATGTAATATCTTATTTGCAAAAGAATTAAGTATTAGATTTCCTAAGTATAAAACTATTGCATGGGCACCAGGATTAGTAATACCAAAAGATAGTAATGGATTCTTTAGATATAGTAGAACCTACAATCAAATAGGTTATTTTATTTTTGCATTACTAGCCAGAGATATATTCGGAATCTCGGAGACTGTAGAAAATGCTGGAGAAATTCTTTCAAGACTAGCTTCTGATTACAATATTACTGAAACATCTTTTATCTATATTAGTAATAAGTTAGTTTCCCTAAGAAAGCACAGTTTATTACCTTCAGAAGTTAGTAAAGAAGGAAATGACAGAAAATTATCAGAAAGATTGTGGGATATAAGTGATCAAATAGTTCAAAAGGCTATGTCGGGTAAATATTTATAATTTAATTATTATCTACATGAATTGTTTGAGTTGGGAAGGCAAAATTTATTCCAAGTTCTTTAAACTTTTCCATAATATTTATATTTATTCTTTGTTGAGCATCCATAGCTTTTAAGTAATTATTATTAGGTATGAAATAAACAATTTCAAAATCCAAACTAAAGTCTCCAAATGAAATAAAATGACATCTATCATAAATAGCATCTTCAGTATTATCTATTATTTCTTTAACTAAAGTAGGTATTAATTTAATATGTTCTGTTGAAGTCTCATAAACTACTCCTATCTTATGCACAATTCGTCTGTTCTCCATTTGTGCATAATTAGATATTATTCCATTCGTTAAACTGCTATTACTCATTACAATTATTTCCCCATTTATACTTCTCAATCTAGTTGATCTAACTCCTACTCTTTCAACTTTTGCCCATACACCTTGAATATGAATGAATTCTCCATTTTGAAAAGGTTTGTCCAAAAGGATCGTTATATATTCGAAAAATTCTTGAACAGGCTCTTTAAGAGCTAGTCCAGCCCCAATACCACCAGCACTTAACAAAGCCCAAATAGCAGCCATTTGAACCCCTATGTTTTGTAGGTAAAGTACAATGCCAATACTCCAAGTTGTCGCCCTAGTTAAAGGGATTACTGATCTAACCATAGAACTTATGGAGCTATCTTTTATTGCTAGGGTCCATTGATTCAGAATTTTAATTAGGATTACATTTATTAGCCTTATAATTATTATTACAACAACAAATCTAATGAAGTTTATGAAATAATTATTTAATGATTCTTCGACAGGTAAATAATTCCAAGCCAAGGAAATTGTTAAAGTAATACCTAGTTGAGTTGTGGCTCTAGAGGCTGCATGAACTAAGAAGTCATCGATATCTGTAGAAGTTCTTTTAGTAACATTTTTAAGAATATTTTTTATTAATTTAGATACTAATAAAGAAAAAGTTGTACCAATAAATAAAATTATAATTGATAGGACAAGCCTTCTGATTATTAAATCCATTTTTTTTAGAAATTTTTTGTATCTTGAATTATATATAAATTCATAGCAGTCTTTTTATATTAATAATTAATATTATGTTTTTATCAAGATTTTATTAAGTTAATAATAGATTTAAATTCACTTCTATTTGCTGTTTTACAAATCTCAAATATTATTGATTCAGTCGAACTAATTATTGCCCCTTCTTTTTCCATTCTTTTGATGGCTGTTTTATGATCTCTTTCGTTTCTACTGCCAATAGCGTCCTCTGCTATATATATTTTATTACCATTGCTTATTAGGTCCATAGCACTTTGCTGAATACAAATATGACTTTCTATACCTGCCATAATTATATTCTTACTTCCATTTATAGCCCTAATTAAATCTTTATTTTCAAAACAGCTAAATGTCATCTTCTTATATGTTGTCTGAACTTTAATGACGTCAATAACTGAATCTTTGCAGCTTCCTAGCTTTAAAGGATTCTGCTCAGTAAATAATATGTTATTTTTGAAAACCTTGAAGGTGGATATTAATTTCTTTGTATTCTTCAAAATACATTCTTTTGATGTGATAGGAGTTAATATTTTTTCTTGTAGATCAATAATTAATAAACAGGAGGATTCCTTCCCTAGTTGGTTGCTCATTTGAATGTTGAGGTTGTTCTCTTCTTTCTAATATATAAACGTTCAGACTTTAATCTCTTTTATTCTCTAAAAAATAATTATTGTGAAGCATGTACTTTTTTACTCTCATTAGGACTTATTATTGAGAATGAATATTTTTAAAATCATTGGTTTTAGCATCTTCCAAACCAACCATAAAAATCCCATTAGCTTCTGGGCTTCATCAGGAGGGAAGACGATTAACACCTCAAAGGAGAAAAGTATTAGGTTTGTTTGAGAGGATCGGAAGTGGAACTCATTTAAGTGCTGAAGAAGTTCATAGTCATTTGGTCGAGATGAATGCAAAAGTATCATTAGCGACTATATACAGGACATTGAGATTGTTAGTTCATATGGACTATCTTAATGAGCTTGAGCTAACTGAAGGAGGTCATAGGTTTGAATTGCTGAGTCATGAGAATCCAGATCATCATCATTTGATTTGTATTCGATGTGGTAGAACAGAAGAATTTGATAGTGATCAAGTCCTTGAAGCAGGTAAATTAGCGGCTAATGATTATGGGTTTAAGCTTGTAGATTCTTCTTTAAATGTTAGAGCAATTTGCCCTAATTGTATTTAAGCAATCTTTTTAGATTCCTCTAATGATCCAGAACAACTTGATCCATTCCCTGCAGTGCATGCAAAACAATGAGATCCAACTGAAATCTCATTTCCTTTAAATACAAAATCAGCGTTAAGTAAATCATATATATTCCTAGCACCATATTTATTTTCTAATTTTAATTGTTGATTGAAGTCGCAATCATATATATCTCCATTCCAATTAATGCTAATTGTGTTCTTACACATTAAAGATTTAAGAGTCTTACTATTATAATTACTATGTAATAAATTCATATACGAATTAAATCTATTTTGAGTCTTAAGAAGATGTTTGAATCTATTTATAGGCATATTAGTTATTGTATATAGATTATTGAATTCTATTCCATAATTCTTTAGAAGAATATCTTTATATTCTTTTTCAAGCTGATTTTGGGGTGGAGGTAAAGTATCAAATAGTGGATTATATACTAGATCTAGTGTTAAGTTAGTGCCTCTCATTCCATATCCTAGAGAGTTTAGTAATTTTAATCCTTTTATACTTCTTATAAATACATTATTACCTCTTTGCTTATCAACATTATTCTTGATATAACAGGGAAGAGATGCAACTATTTTGACCTTATTTTCTGCAAGAAAGTTTGCAAGATCAGAGTTGCCTTCTTCAAATAGAATAGTTAGATTACATCTATCTATAATCTCAATATCTAGTTTATAGAGTGTTCTTATTAGGGCTCTAAACTTAGGATGTAGTTCTGGAGCACCACCTGTTATATCAATTGTTTTGAATTTAAACTTTTTGATAATCTTAGGTAACAGGTTAAGTATTTCATTGCTCATCATTTCTGTTCTATGAGGACCAGCATTTACATGACAATGTTGACATATTTGATTACATTTGTAACCTATATTGATTTGTAGAATATCACAATTATCTTTATAGATCTTAGGAAATTCTCTAGACATTAATTGATCTAATATTTATTGGAATTATAAATAATATTTTAATTATAACAACAAATAAATTTAAGTTTTCTTTTTATAAGAACATAATTGGCTAAACCACTCCATATATTCTTTGGGTCCATCTCTGAATACTAAATTAAATTTTAATATATCAGCTTTATCTGTTATTCCTTGAAGACCATCTTTTCTTGTAGATGGTCTATAAACCTCTCCAGAACTGCTGTCTACGTAGATTATTTGATTCTCTTTCTGAAAGGCTTTACCCAGTTCTTGTATAAGGGTTAAAAAACTTCGATCACTTCCACCTCTATCCCATTCATGAGTTGTTTTGTTCTCTTGAGAAGTTATTGTATCTCCTACTCCTATGATTAATGGCATATGTTTTGGACTAATATTTTTCTTACATAATTCAATTTTTTCTTTTAATGTCTTGGGTGAATTTCTAAAATTAAAATTTTCTCCAAATGGACTTTGTCCGTATTTATTGTAAATAAATTTATTAAGTAATACTAGAAGACCCGAGTCTTTATAAGCACCTTTTAAAAGAAATTGAATATCTGTAGTTCCTAAATCTTTTTCACTAGCTAGTTTGATGATTTCTTGTTCTTTATCAAGACCTAGATTGGGAGAAATATGCAAGAAAAACGAATCATCAAGATTATACTCTTTAGACTTTAGTAGAATCTCTTGCATTAGTTTATGGGCTTCTTTTTGAATTTCTATACGTATATGATTGCTGGATCCAATATCTAATAGTTTGTTTAGATTTAATGTTGGAGAAAATCTTGTATCAAATATAGAGGAATTTATTTGCTCTTTTATTTCTGCTTCAGACAAATTAGGGAATAATTTTTTTATCATTATTTTTAATTTTGGTGAGATTAGTTTTGGAATACTTTTTAGAAATTTAATTTCTTTATCAGAAACCCCAGGAAAATCAATTACTCCAAATTGATTCTGATATTCAGCTCCACACGCAGCAAGACCAGGAAGATATAACCCTTCCTTCTTTGGCGCACTTTTGGAATTTAGACTTTTTTCTATTAATCTATTTACTCCTCTATAACCTTCATGCTCTCCACAAGTTAAGACAAAAAAATTATTTTGAATCTTTGAAACATCGATAACGTATCTCATGTTTATTTTTCGTTCTAATGGGTTTTTAACTAAAGGAACGCATACACCATCTATATCTTGTATAAATAAAAAATCTGATGAAGATATTATTTTTTCAATAACAACCTTTTTGTCTAATTCTCCAAAATTCATTTGAGTGATATCAATTGTTTTTATTTGATATTAACTATATCCTTGATTGATTGAAGATATGAAAATAAATATTGATTATTAAATCTTTTTGCTATTGGAACTTGTTAACCTATATTTGCTATGTTTTTATATTGTATATTTACCTTTCAAGGAATATTTAATTAATTTCATAGATTTAATGAGAAATAGTTTTTTCAACGATATTGATAGTAAAGAATCTTTATTTAGAAAAATTTCTGAATTAGATTCTTCTAAAGTTGGTTTTTATAGTGTTGGGTTATATCCTATTTCACTAGCTTATAACTGTGTAATGCATTCTGATTCTCCAGAATTACTTCTTGCCCCAAGACCAGGAAGAGATGTTTTCGGTGCTTTTTCTAAAGAAATAATATTACAAATGGAAAAAGATCATATCGATCAAGTTATTAATATGAGTACCCATATTAATAACTCAGAAGTTGTAAATAATGATTTATCTTTTTTAATCTCAAATTGTAATTTGATAATTCTAAGTTCTAATAGCAATCATATTGTGGAAGATCTGAAAAATGCAATATATACAAGAGATAAGCTAGGGAGAAAAGACGTTTTATTGGCATGCTTGGTAGGTTCTTTTTGTCAGGAACAGAACAGTGAGATTCCATATATTTTATGTCAGAAAGAACCAAATTTAGCTTTCTTTTCAGGATTTCACAGGCATGATGCTCTTCGAAATCCAGAAGATAGTTTTACAGCTAATTTTTGTCATCCAGATCCTTTAACTGCATTAATAGGAGCAAGATTACTTAACAAACTTTCATCTCATATACAAGTTTCTCCTGGCGTTCATAATATTGAAGGTCAATATATTAAAGCTGTGAAGAATATCTCATCAATCTTTGCTGGTTTTGTTAATGAATTTCATATCAATAATCCTGGAATGGTTCCAACTATCAGTACCTTATTACTTAATCAGTGCTTGGCTCAAGCCTCAAAAGTATCAATATTTAAGAAAGATACTCAAAAGAGTTCAAAGAACTTATATGGAATGAAACTTACTGAAATAGGCTATGGCTTGGAGCGGATTTATGCAGATGAATTGTTTAAAGATAGCAGCATTAATTCAAGAGATTTTACTTTTTCTCAATTAAATGCAATTGTGGCAGATATTTGGGGAAGTATGATAAAGCCTTTAACTGGTAAACCGACTAGAAATTTTCAGGTTGGTCAAATATTAGCTTCAAAGATGAAATCTTTTAAAAGATGTCCTTCTTCTCTAGAAGAGCTTGTAACTTGGTGTGAATCTAATAATCTTAAGAGAGGTGGATTAGAAGGTATAAATTCATTGAGATACTGGCCAGAAATATTTAAAGCTTTTTCTTTAAATACCAATGAATGCTCAATGGTTAATTTATTATACTTAGCTATTTTTGCTGAAGAGAATGAAAAGGAAATTATATATGAAGTTTTAACTAGTTCTAAAGAATTAACAAATTATTGCCAGGCATCAGTTAGACCAAATAAATTATTCAATTTAATTAATTGTCTTGATATAAAGGAGTCTAATTTATTTATATCAAATTTAAAAGAGATTAATAACATTTCTAATTCTGATAATAATTCAAAGGAAGAATCATTAGATTATTTTAATATAGCTACAGATCATAGTAATAGTTTTTATAAGAGATCTATAGCAATTTCTAATTACTATTTTCTAAATATAAATAAATAAAGATATCTAACATCTCTTATTATTATTAGTTTATAATTTTAGGACTGAATTATTAAGTTTAATTCTTTTGTCTATGGTTAATTAATTTTCTTTAGGTTAATTTATATTAGAATAGGAAGGCTTTTAAGATTAAAAGTCTTATAAATTTAATTTTGAGGTTAATTTTGAAGAAAGAACTCTCCCCAAGAACAATAGAACTCAAAGAACTTGGCTTTGGTCAGGATGATTTAATCAGATATGAAGAGCTTTGGGATTACAGGCAAAGGTGGGGACTTATTAACCTTGAAAGAGAGGATCGAGCTTTTTTAAAAAAATTAGAAAAATCTTTACCAAAAATCAAAGAAACAAAATTATCTATAAAAAAGTCTTTAAAAGAAAAATCATACTATCAGTGGCTAAAAGTAAACCTTTCTGAAATGGAAGATTTGATTGCCTTGGAAGCCAAGGGATACGATAAAATTTTTATTTGGCCTGAAATTTTAAAGATTGAATTGGAAATCCTAGAAAAATATCAACCTGTGCTAGGTCTTCCAGATACTATTAAAGCAAAAAAATTAATAACTATAAGAGATAAAATAATAAATGAAAGTATAGAGAAGTATTCAGCTGATTGTTCTAAAATTAAGTTTGATTTTGTAAGGTTTTTAGATAACTCAGCTGCTAAATCTTATAAAAGCTGGACCTCGCTTAAAGAAGGTCTTGAAAATAATAATGTATTCCCCTCTATTGATGAAAAGTTTGTGGAAGAATTTAAATCTAATACGAGGGTTGTTTTAGAGACTTTCATTAAAGAAAATTTTCCTTCCTTGTCTCCCAACTAAAATAAAAGTTTTTTATGTGGTCCAAATTGTAATTCTTAAGCTAAAAATAAAGTAGAACTTTTTTAATCTGTGGATCAACATTTCGAGACTCTTCAATTGCATGCGGGGCAAAGTCCAGACCCAACAACAAATGCAAGGGCAGTTCCTATCTATCAAACAACCTCATATGTTTTTAATGATGCAGAACATGGAGCAAATCTCTTCGGTTTAAAAGAATTTGGCAATATTTACACAAGATTAATGAATCCTACAACGGATGTCTTTGAAAAACGTATCGCAGCATTAGAAGGAGGGGTGGCAGCTTTAGCAACATCATCTGGTCAGGCAGCTCAGTTCCTGGCTATTGCAAACTGTATGACTGCTGGGGATAACTTCGTCTCAACTTCTTTCTTGTATGGAGGTACATATAACCAATTTAAGGTTCAATTCCCCAGATTAGGAATAAAGGTAAGGTTTGCAGATGGTGATGATGTCTTAAGTTTTAAATCTCAAATAGATGAAAAAACTAAAGCTATTTATATTGAATCGATGGGCAATCCAAGATTTAATATTCCTGATTTTAAAAATCTAGCTGCTCTTGCTAGTGATAATGGAATTCCACTTATAGTGGACAATACTCTTGGTGCAGGTGGGGCATTAATTAAACCCATAGATCATGGGGCTAATGTAGTAGTTGAAAGTGCAACAAAATGGATTGGAGGTCATGGAACCAGCCTTGGAGGAGTAATTGTTGATGCAGGTAATTTTAATTGGGGTAATGGTAAATTCCCTCTTATGACAAATCCAAGTGAGGCTTATCATGGATTGGTTCACTGGGATGCATTTGGTTTTGGGAGTGATATTTGTAAGTCATTAGGAGTTCCGGAAAATCTTAATATTGCTTTCGCTTTAAGAGCAAGATTAGAATGTCTAAGAGATTGGGGTCCTGCACAAAGTCCATTTAATTCATTCCTTTTATTACAAGGTTTAGAAACTTTAAGCTTAAGAGTTGAAAGGCACTGTTCAAATGCTCTTGAACTTGCTTCATGGCTTGAAAATCATCCTTTAATTTCTAATGTTAGTTATCCTGGCCTTAAGACTGATCCATATCATGATAGAGCTAGTATTTACACAACTGGAAGAGGCATGGGATCAATGATTATGTTCTCTTTAAATGGAGGCTTTGATGATGCTGTTAGATTTATAAACTCTTTGAAGTTAGCGAGTCATCTTGCTAACGTTGGAGATTCTAAGACTTTAGTAATACATCCTGCATCTACGACTCATCAACAACTATCTGAATCTGAGCAACTTTCAGCTGGTGTAACACCTACAATGGTTAGAATATCAGTAGGTTTAGAGCATATTGAAGATATTAAAGGGGACTTTGAACAAGCTTTAAATACTTTAAATTGATTTAAGTTAGGTCATTATATATGGCATTAATATTGCCCCATAATTATCATAAAATTTCTTCGGTTGAGAAAAACCATATATCTTGGATTGAGCCAGAGCTTGCTAAAAGACAAGACATAAGACCTTTGCGGATAGGGATATTAAACATAATGCCTCTTGGTAAGCAATATGAATTTAATTTGCTTCATCCATTGGGACTCTCTCCATTGCAAATTGAACCAATTTGGATCAAATTAAAAACTCATAATTATAAAACTTGGGATTTAGAACACTTAAATAATCTTTATGTAAGTTGGGAAGAAGCTATGAATCCAATATCTTTAGATGGACTCATAATTACTGGTGCCCCAGTAGAGCATTTGCCTTTTGAGCAAGTAAAGTATTGGACGGAATTAGTAGATATTATTACCGAGGCAAGAAAACTTTGTGCAAGTACTGTTGGATTATGTTGGGCAGGATTTGCACTAGCTTATTTAGAAGGTGTAAATAAGATAAATTTCTCAGAAAAATTATTTGGTGTTTATCCTTTGAAAAGCCTTTCTCCAGCTCATTCTATAATGGGTACGCAGGATGACTTCTTCCTTTGCCCACAAAGTAGATATGCTGGATTATCTGACTCAGAAATGGAAAGTGCTCAACGTGATGGGAAAATCAGATTATTAGCTTATGGAGAGAAGGTAGGTTATACAATATTTGAAACTTTTGATCAGAAACAGTTAATCCATTTGGGGCATCCCGAATATAATGTCGCACGAATAATAGGGGAAATTAATAGAGACAAAGAAAGAGGAGATGTTCCTCCTCCAGAAAATTTCAATGAAAACGAACCAAATACTCTTTGGAGATCTCATAGAAATCTTTTATTTCAGCAATGGCTTTGGTTTTGTTATCAAAGAGTTAGTCTTGGAGAGAACTGAATTTTATTAATGAGAAGGACCTAATCCTCCTAACTTTTTAAATAAATCTAAACTTTCAGTATTTAGGCCAATAACTTCGACTTCGGAGCCTCCTGATTTTAGTTTTCTAATTATTTGATCTAAGGCATTTACTCCGCTTTGATCCCAAATATGAGCATTAGACATGTCAATCTTGACTAACTTCTTATGCTCATGAATATTAAACCCTTGTATAAAGTAAATCTTACTAACAAAAAATAATTGTCCTTCAACTTTGTATTTAACTGTATTCTCATCTAAAGCAGTTTCTGAAACTTTGATTACTTTTGCAACTTTTCTACTGAAAAGTATTCCAGCCATTGCGACTCCAGCTATTACACCAAGTGCAAGATTATGAGGAGTGGTTAACATCGTCACTGAAAAAGTAGTTAGCATAACTACAGTGTCGCTTTTAGGGATTCTTTTTATGTTTTTTAAGCCTTGTATATCAGCAGTGCTAATTGCAATAGTTATCATTACTGAAACAAGAGCTGCCATTGGAATTAATTTTAACCAAGGCTTAGCTATTAAAATTAAACTAAGTAAGCTTATACCAGATGCAAAAGTAGATAGTCTTGTTCTCCCACCATTTTCAGTGTTCATTACAGATTGACCAACTAAAGCACATCCAGCCATACCTCCAAACATTGAAGATATTATATTTGCAATACCTTGCCCCCTTGCTTCAATATTTTTATTGGAATTCGAATCAGTCATATCATCAAGAATATCTTGAGTTAAAAAAGTCTCCATAAGACCGACTAGTGAGATTGCTAATGCTGTCGGAAGAATTACTCCTAGGGTATTAAGGTTAAAGGGGACTTTACCGCTCGCAAAATCGCCAAAAGGTATAAAGAAAGTTGGTAATCCTTCTGGAAGTTGTCCTAAATTACTTACAGTTGGAATTTTTAAATCAAGAAATACGCTTATTACTGTAATTACTATTATTGCCACTAATTGTGAAGGTAATATTTTTGTTAATCTAGGTAATCCATAAATAATTAAAAGACCTATTAATACTAGAATCCAAACTATTGGGATTTGAAGTCCAGTAGGGTACTTATTTAAAACATCTTTAGATATATTTGCAGAATGACTAAAATCTATTCCAAGTTGAGGAAGTTGTGCTTGAAAAATTAATAAAGCTAATGCATTAACAAATCCACTTAATACTCCTGTAGGTACAAATCTCATTTGATAAGCAAGTCTTAAGTAACCCCAGATAATCTGAAAAACACCAGTTAAAATTCCAGCAGCTAATAGATACGATAATCCTAAGCCTTCTCCTAACGACTCTCCATAGGCAACTACTCCTGTCATCAACAGAGCAGTAGAGCCAGTGGCGGAAGTAATCATTCCGTTCCTTCCTCCTACAAATGCAATTGTTATAGATAAACAAAAGGCTCCAAACAAGCCTACTTCTGGAGGAACGCCAGCTATACCAGAAAATGCTATTGCTTCTGGTATCATTGCAAAAGCAACTACTAGACCAGATAAAATATTAGATTTTGGTTGATCAAATAAATTTGTTAGATTTAATTTCTTAGAAATTAACGCCATAAAGTTATTTTTCTTCTTATATGAAAATATCTTATAGAGGGACCAAAATACCATTTGGGTCACACACCTCCTTCATATTTTTTATTAGATCCAATTTATTATTAAAAGCCAATTTAATTTCTTTTTTGTGAAAAGAAAGATGTGGATGAATTTGTGCTAAATGAATATTTGGAAAAAATTCATTTAAATTGTTCCACACATTATTTAACCAATTAAAACATTCAATTCTTTCTTCTTCATTATGTTTATCCCATGACACATTAATCCAAGGTTTCCAAATAGAATCTCTATGAATAAATAAAGTTTCATTAGAAGGAATTAATGATGTATATCCTCCTAATTGTTGACATGCAATATAACATAATTTATTTGGTCTATTTTTTATTAATTTTGAAATACATTTAATCATCTGAGATGAATGTTTTTTTAAGGATGGACCTAATAAACTAATAACTTCTGAATTTTTGTTTTTCAATGAGAGGCTTTGTTTAAGATTTGAAACTTGATTAATATTATTTATAGATTCGATTGTCTTCCTGGAAATAGATAATTTATCTATATGTTTTATCATTTCTAAAGTTTCTAAAGGATCATATCCAATAACTAGTTCAGATGTTATTAGGAACTTAATCTTATCATCCCAAAACCAATGTAAGCTAATATTCTTAGGAAAATCTTCTGCTAATAAAATAAGTTTTTCTAGATTTAATTCATCTATTGTTCCTGTGATTATAGAAATATAATTGTTAGTTATTGTATTTAAAATAACCTCAGTAACAATTCCAATGAAAGGAGCCGCTCCTCTTAATGATTTCCATAATCTCTGGGAGAAATCATCATTAAGGGAAGATCTAGATATTTTAAACTCTTCTCCAGAACCTAAATAGCCTTTAATACTTTGAATATGATCAATTGCTAAACCATGATTTCTACTTAGAGGACTTATTCCTCCTGTTAGAATATAACCTATACCTGGTAAATTTGATAATCCAATTGGGAATGATCTCTTATATTTATTTAACTCAAGTACTAGTTCTTTCATATTAGTTCCACCACCAATCTTAATGGTTTCACTATTAGAATCATATTTAACTTGATTGTAATTTTTTCTTAAATCTAAAGTTATTTTATTATTATTTGCACAATTTGATGTGGTACCTCCACTGCAAAGATATATTGGTTTTGGTATTCCTGGAGAAGATGAGATGTCTTTAATTATTTTGGAGTTTATTGAGTAAAGGATATCAGCAACTTTACAGTCATTAGCATATAGATTTGGAACAGATAGATTTTTTTTGATATTAACCCCCTTTATATAGTGATAAGTTTAGTATGATATTAACATTGCTAAAATCGATAGTTTTCTAGCTATCTTAGTTAATTGACACTGCAAGATTTAAATTATCCAAACTCGGATCTGGGAGTTCTTATTTGTGGTCATGGAAGTAGGGATGAAATTGCCGTAGAAGAATTTAAGAACCTAGCTTCTTCTTTAAAATCCAAACTGCCAAATATTCCATTTGATTATGGCTTCCTGGAATTTGCTAAACCATCTATTACGGATGCACTTAATCAATTTAAAAAAAAATCCATTAAAAAAATAATAGCTATTCCAGCAATGTTATTTGCAGCAGGACATGTGAAAAATGATATCCCCTCATTGTTAAATCAATTCGGTAAAAAGAATGGGATAGAAATTATTTACGGAAAAGAATTAGGAATAAATAATTTGATGATAGGAGCAGCTTCTGAAAGAGTTAGACAAGTTATTTCTAGCAGAGAAGATCTTATCTTGTCTGATGTACTTTTGGTTGTGGTAGGGAGGGGGTCATCAGATCCAGATGCTAATTCAAATGTTTTTAAAATAACTCGTATGATTGTTGAGTGTCTTGGACTGGGATGGGGGGAAACTGTCTTTTCTGGAGTGACTTTTCCTTTGGTAGAGCCTGGTCTTCGTCATGCTGTTAATTTAGGATTTAAGAAAATCATTGTATTTCCTTATTTTCTTTTTTCAGGGGTTTTAGTCAGCAGAATAAGAAGTCAAACAAAATTAGTATCTATAGATTTTCCTGAAATTGAATTTATCGATGCTGAATATCTTTCCGACCATCCATTAGTAATAGAGACATTCCTTGAAAGAATAGCTCAAGTAAGTGATGGTGATAATTTAATGAATTGTGCTTTATGTAAATATAGGTCTGAACTTATAGGTTTTGAGTCTGAAGTTGGATTGAGTCAAGAAAATCATCATCATGAGCAAGCTGAGCTAGAAATTAAAAGTTTTTGTGATGAGATTTCTGACGAAAGTTTTAAGAAAGATAATCAAGAGTTAAATATTGACATTAATTTGGGTCATCAACATTCTCATTCAAATAAATATCCTCAAGCTAATCATCCTTTAGGACCTGTTACACTTCGCTCACTTGATGAGTGCTAAATATGAAAATAGTATTAGATTTTTGTTAGCTCACCCGTCTCTATCTCACTCTAGACCCAATGGACTCATTTATATAAGCAATTCTAATAGTTCAAAAAATTAAATTTTATCCATAAGATTTCCACAGTTTCCCAGTTTTTTTTCACGTCCAAATCCACTTCGTTGAAGTTATAATTTAATTCGTCGGATTTAACTACAATTCCTTAATAAACTTGACTTTTGAAAAAAAATTGATCTAATTAAAAAAAATATCATAAGCTGAGGCTCACTTTTAAACTATTAAATGAGTCTCATCGATTCTCATATTACTTCTTAAAGTTTTTTTTGTTTTGACTTTTTTATGGCTTTGGTAGATGCTTGATGGAACAAAAATAATAATTATCTCATGGACCATAAGACTGATCAATTGAATCTTGTAGAATCAATTGCTGCTGAAAAGGATATATTGTCTCAAGGAATAGATGCATCATTTATTTCAATAGAGATTGAGATTAAAGAGCAATTATTTTCTGCAATGAAGGATTTTATTAGCAATAAGGAATCAATTGATCAAAATATTCTTGTTAGTAAAGCTTTATCAAATTTTTTACATCAAAATGGTTGCGAAGATAGGGCTGTTACAGAAAGATATTTAAATGATGTTTTTAATAAATCTAGTTATTAGAGATATTAAGGCAAGCTCTTCTTGCAATTGCCATCATTGTTAAAGTCGGACTTTGCCAAGAAGAGGTAGGCCAACAAGCCCCATCCACAACAAAGACATTCTTGCATCTCCATAATCTATTCCACTTATCAGTTACACTAAGGTCCTCTTTTAGGCCCATTGGAGCTCCTCCAACTTCATGAATGTAATAACCTGGAGGAGGGGCATTTGATTTAATAGCAGATATTAGAGATTGATTATTGTTTATATATGGAATTTTTATTAATTTCTCAAATTCAATAATATTCCCGCCAGTTTCTTTAATTATTTCTTCAATAGTATTAATCATATGAATTGACATTTTTTTTTCATTATCTCCCCATTCAAATTCTATATAAGGAATAGGAATTCCCCATTTATCCTTGCTTTTTGATAAAGAGACTTGATTATCTAATGAAGGTAATACTTCTCCATGTGCAATTAAAAATCCAACATCACCATTAATAAAATTTCTAATAATATTAGGTATTTTAAGTCTTCCTATAGATCCCCAAACCCCATAACCTCTAATGAAATCAACTTCATTCTGATTTGGTAGATCTCTTCCAAATGGTAAAAAGAAACTACCCGCACCTGATAAATTTAGATTTGTACTCTTTTTAATATTTTTCTCCACTGGGAAAGTGAAGAATCTTGAGATTGATATGTGATCCATTAGTTGTTTACCTAATAAACCAGATTGATCAATAAAACCTTGATTATTAGTTTTTGATTCTGAATTTAGTAATATCCTTAAGGTTGAAATGGTAGACGCACAAAAGATTATATTATTGGTTTCAATTTTAAGCCTGGAACCATTCTTTTGATTTACAGCTATAAGATATTTTGCTAGGTCTTTGTCTTCATTGGTATTAAATTTTTCAACTAAATGATCAGGTAATAAATCTACTTTCCCAGACTCTAATGCCATCTTTAAGGATGAACCTATACTACTAGAAATAGACCATTCGGTTTTGTTTTCGTTATTTCCTAAGTCAAAACCTCTTGAATGAATAAATGGATAATCATGATTATTTAGTAGTAGTTCTTGAAAAACTTTTTCACTCTCGGTAAATGGTAAATATCCTTTGAAATATCCATTTGGAACTTCGTCAATATTATCTTTTTTACCATATATTTTTAATAGTTTTTCTATGTAACTGTAGTGAGGCTCTAAGTCTTTATAAGATAATGGCCAGTCGGGTTTATAACCATCAATTTGAGAAGGTTTAAAATTTCTTTCTGACAATCTAAGCGTTATTCCGCCCCATGAAAGGCTTCTACCTCCTACCTGTCTTCCTTGAGTCCATAAAAAAGGTTTTCTATCAGGAAATAAATATGGATAATCTTTTTCATTAGCATATAAATCAGGGTTGTTTTTCCAATACCCAGGATGTTGTGCTTGTATTCTTTTATTACCATTCAATACTCCTTTAATTCTTTTTATCAGATTTTCTATTTCAGAACCAAATACCTTTTCTGGATTTAATTTTGGACCTGCTTCTATGACTAGTGTTTTTATTCCCATTTGAGAAAGTGTTAAAGCCGCAACACCTCCTGTTGCTCCTGAACCAACAACTATGGCTTCATAGGATAAAATAGACACATTTACAAAATATTCATTACAACTTTAAGATATAATGGAGGAGTTAATAGTATTGAATAATATTAGTCATTAATCTATATGTATATTATTTAGATCTTATTTGATATGACAAGAATTAAAGGATTAGGTGATCTTTTGATTATTTTATCTTTAATATTTTTTTTAATTTTCCCTTTAACTGTTCAAGCACTTCTTGATTACGGGAAACAATCTTTGTTGGGAGTAGATTTTAGTGGTTCAGATCTTAGAGGGGCAACTTTTTATCTGGCTGATTTGCAAGACGCAAACCTTTCAGATTGTGACCTTGAAGGAGCAACATTGTATGGTTCTAAATTGAAAGAAACTAACTTTAAAAATTCTAATTTAAGAGAAGTTACGCTTGATTCAGCCGTCTTGGAAGGGACTGATCTAACAAATTCTAATTTAGAAAATGCCTTTGCTTATAGCACTAAATTTAAAGATGTAATTATAGATGGAGCTGATTTTACAAATGTTTATCTTGAGAAAAATATAGTAAAGGAGCTATGCAGAAAAGCAAAAGGTATTAATTCGATTACTAATAGATCAACAAGATCTACTCTTATGTGTGAAGATTAAATTTAGCTGTTATATTTTATTCTTTTCTTTATGGACTTATTTGATTTAATTCCAAGAATTGAAATCAAGTTTATTAACCTATTGGAATAATTAAATGAACCATCTTTATTAAGATCAAACCCAATTTCTTTAAGGGTATAAAAAATAATTCTCATTTCTCTATTTGTAGAATATTTGGTGGAAATTATTTCAAGATTATTATCTGATTCGTACAAAGTTTTATATGAAATGTTTTTCAGGAATTCTATTCTTAGAGTGTTTTCTTTAATATTACGGACAATTAAAATTATTCCAGGACTAGATTCTTTTTTCTTTGAATATTGATTTGATTTTGTTATTAAATCAAACATGGGAGTGAAAAGAGCTTTTTCCATTTTTTCGTTGAATTTCATTTAATCACTCATTATTTCTGACTCATGTTGATCCCATAAATTACTTATTTCTGCTAAAGCAACTTTTTGGGAACACGCAAATTCGTATCTTTCAACTGCTATAGGAGGAATTCCTCCTTTGCTTTTCATATCTCTAAGTCCAATCTCTAGGCATTGCAATGCAACACTTGAAAGATCTCTTCCTTCCGCTGCTGCCCAAGATTTCATTAGATAATTTAATGTTGAGGGAATAGAAACTTGTAACTTATAAGAATTGGGAGTTGTTAAAGAAATATCATCAAGCTCAGATTCTTTTAGGGTTATTGATTCTTTAATTCCATTTCTAATCTTTTTTAGACTATTGTTAATTCCCTCTTTAATTTGCTGGCTTATTTTAGCCTCTAGTTCAAAAATCTCATCTTCTTTGCTTACGATAGATTCTAGAGCCCACCTTGCCTCAATTTCATTGAGGTTAGTAGATTTAACCCATGCCTCCCTTCTTTTTGTCCAAGAAATTGCCATAACGCTATGAAACTGTTCTAATTATATAAGAATCCATGAAGATTGTCTACATAGTGTCTATAGATTCTACAAGGATTCTCTAGGCTTGTGAAGTCTTATTCTCTCTGGGTTCAGAAAATGTTAAGTAGTACATTTTTTCTTTTGTTATTTATTTATTTTTCAAATAAGAAAAAAAACGCCTAAAATAGTTAAATGAAAAGACCTGATAGAAAAGCTGAACTTTGGGAGATAATAGTAAAGCTAATAGAGTCCAGTGAAGTTAAGTATAAAGATGGAGATTTTAAAGGTTCTTTACAGCAGAAAAGACAAGCTAAAAACCTAATAAAAGATAATTATAAAAAAGAAGAAATAGAAGAAAAATTAAAAAGAGAATTTTCCAAAATTTATAACTCTAAATATGATTTAATTAGAGATCATAAAAAGAAAATAGATAATTTAAGAAAAAATGAAATTATAAGTATGTTGGAGGAAAAAAGCGAAATCAGATACCAATTAGGAGATTACAAGGGAGCAGTAAGAGCTATGAGGCGATCTGAGAAATATTATTCAAATTAGCCTAATTTAGGATAGTAATTAATTTATCTCCTTGATAGAATCTATGAGGAGCTATCCCTTATCCGCTAATTAATAAAAATAAAATAGTTGAAATGTATATACAATATTGAATACCTGTTGTGGCATTTTTGCAAGCATAAATATCAAGCAATATATAGTTCCAAATATTCAAGAAACGAAATCTTTTGATATTTTGAAGTCTTTTCGGTAATTATGATTATGATTGTATAGGCTTTGCATTATTTGTTTTATGGACGATAAGTTAGCTCAGTTCAGGAATCGTAGAAGATTCGGGATTGAAAAAAATATAGATATTATTTTTAAAAATACTGCTCTAGTATTTTCTAGCTTTGTCGCAATAATACTTTTAGGAATTGTTTTAGTAGTCTTTTTTCAGTCATTTGAATCCTTTTCGAAATATGGCTTGAAATTTCTTGTTACTTCTGAATGGAATCCAGTAAAAGATGAATATGGAGCATTTACTGCGATTTATGGCACATTATTAACGTCTTTTCTTTCGTTGTTAATAACTATTCCTCTAGGAATTGGGACTGCAATATTTATAACGGAAGATTTTGTCCCTAAAGTCTTCAGAGATATAATAGGATCTTTTGTTGAACTTTTAGCTGCCATACCTTCAGTCGTATTAGGATTATGGGCAATATTTGTAATGGAACCTTTTTTGAGAGGCTTTTTTATTTTTTTACATAATTTCTTCGGATGGATACCTTTATTTAATACAGAACCTACAAGCAGGAATTACCTTTTAGCAATTTTAATTTTAGTAGTAATGTTATTACCAATAGTTACTTCTATATCGAGGGATACTTTGAATCAGGTTCCTGCAAAGCTGAGGAATGCAGCTTATGGGATTGGTGCAAGTAGGTGGAAAACAATCTTTTCAGTGATTCTACCAGCAGCATTATCAGGAATTATGGCAGGTGTTCTATTAGCTTTAGGAAGAGCTATGGGTGAAACAATGGCTGTCACAATGATTATTGGAAATTCTAATGAATTTAGTTGGTCTCTATTATCTCCTGGATATACCATTTCTTCCATGC
>CETG01190839.1_pt1 | contig 21858 bp, 18 predicted proteins | sample 361471 | NCBI WGS metagenome assembly CETG01 (sample SAMEA2622696, study PRJEB7988) | marine metagenome | isolation source: saline water (ENVO:00002010), including | reverse complement strand
ATATATCCCATTTTGCATTTGAGTGCAATAATTAAAGGTGATCTTTCCTTTTATGAGAAGGATTTCCCAATTAAATAGATTATTTCAATCTTTACAAATTCTTATATATAAGAATTATATTGTATTGATATTCTAATTAGAAAGATAATTTTTATAATATTATATATTTTAATAGCGTGTAGGTTATGGGGCTGTCATATATTTATTAATTATAAATTTATAGACGATATAATAAATAAAGTTCTTGTTATTCTATATTATTAATATGAAAAGAAGTTTAGACATTTTATTGTCTTTATTTGGCTTAATTATTGTTGCCCCTTTTGTCTTTACAGCTTTAATCTTGGTTTGGCTTGAAGATAGATCTTCGCCCGTTTATATAGCAAATAGAGTAGGTCGTAATGGCAGAGAATTTAAAATGATAAAGATTAGAACTATGATAGTTAATGCTGATTCTAATGGAGTTGATTCAACTTCATCAAATGATCCAAGGATAACTAGAGTTGGTAAATTTATTAGAAAATATAAAATTGATGAGTTAACACAACTGATCAATATACTTTTTGGGGAAATGTCATTTGTTGGTCCTAGACCAAATGTTAGAAGAGAGACAGATTTATATACTCCTCAAGAAATGAGATTATTGCTAATGAAACCAGGACTTACAGACTTTGCTTCAATTGTGTTCTCAGATGAATCTTCAATTCTAGCTGATTTTGAAGATCCAGATATCTCTTATAATCAACTGATTAGACCAGGTAAGAGTAGACTGGGATTATTTTACGTATATAATCACAATTTTTTGGTAGATGTTTTTCTTATAATTATCACACTTATAAATATTTTTGATAGAAAAAGATCCTTGAGATTATTGTCTAGACTACTTTCTTCATTAGGAGCATCAAAGGAGCTATTACAAATTTCCTCAAGGAAGGAACCTTTAAAGATTATGCCACCCCCAGGTTCTGATATGATAATAAAGTCAAGAAATACCTAAATTACTTTATTAATCAATATAATATTACTTAATGAAGAAAGAGCATTTACATAAATCTATTATTTTTATAATACAAGGATTAATGTTTAATGCGTTATTTAAGTTATTAAATCAATTCGAAAAACTTAATAAGTTTAATAGGAGAATATTTTTATTATTTCTTGATTTTACTTTAATTGTAGTTTCAGTAATAATATCGAATTATTTTTTATCAGATAATCTTAATGGTGAATTTTCATCTTATTTAGGGAATTGGATAATTCCTACAATGCTTCTGACAAGTATTTTAGTATATTCATTGACTGGTCAGTATATATCACTCAGTAGATATATTAGACCTTATGAAATATATAACATTGCCTTAAGAAATTTAGTACTAATTGTAATAGTTATATCTATTGGAATCTTAGTTAATTTAAAAATTTCTAATTACAAATCTTATATACTTCTTTGGGTTATTAGTACATTTATAAATATTATTTCAAGATTTAGTTTGAAAGAGATTTTAATATATATAGGTTATTTAAAATCAAAAAAAATTAATAGAGTTGCGATTTATGGTGCAGGAGCAGCAGGAGCTCAGCTCGCATCTTCTTTGATTTTGGCGGGCTCTCATAAAATACAGGCATTTTTTGATGATTCTCCAAATCTTTGGGGAAGGAAATTGTCAGGAATAAAAATTTATCCTTCTAAGGATATCTTTAAATTTAAAGATGAAGTAGACCAGGTCTTATTGGCTATACCTTCTCTAAGTAAGGAGCGTTCTCGTTTGATATTGAAGCAAATCCAAGGATTTGAAATACCTGTATTAAAAGTTCCTTCTATAGATGATCTCACCTCAGGTATAGCAAGGATTGATTCTTTAAGACCAATAGAAATAGAGGATTTATTAGGCAGAGGTGCAGTATCTCCTTATAAGAATCTATTAGAAGCCTCAACCAAAAATCTAAATATATGTATAACTGGAGCAGGGGGTTCTATTGGTAGAGAAATTTGTAGACAAATAATCAATTTAAGTCCAAAATCTATTTTATTATTGGAATCTAGTGAACCTAGTTTATATTATTTAGAACAAGAAATTTCTAAAACTTTTTTTAATAAAAATAAAATACCAATATATTCAAAATTAGGGGATGCAAAGGATTATTTGTTTGTAAAAAAATTATTTAACTCATATAAGATAGATATAGTTTTTCATGCAGCTGCTTATAAGCATGTTCCTTTGATAGAAAATAATCCTTTGCAAGGTATACGTAACAATGTTCTATCAACTTTCTCAGTATGTAAAGCAGCCTTAGAAACAAATGTTGCTAAGCTTACCTTAATCTCAACGGATAAGGCTGTTAGACCAACAAACGTTATGGGAGCCTCAAAGAGGATGGCAGAACTAGTCTTACAGGCTTATTCAGAAAAAATAAATTCTTCATATCCTTTAACTAATAATTTGAAGCTAAAGGATAAAAGTATAAAATTTTCTATTGTTAGGTTTGGAAATGTTTTAGGTTCTTCAGGCTCAGTAGTGCCTTTGTTTAAAAAACAAATTGCAGCTGGTGGACCAATAACTCTTACAGATAGAAACGTCATAAGATATTTTATGACGATGCCTGAAGCTGCTCAATTAGTTATTCAAGCAACCTCTTTATCTGAAGGAGGTGATGTTTTTCTTTTGGACATGGGAGATCCAGTTAAGATATATGATTTAGCCAAGCAAATGATAAGATTAAGTGGACTGACAGTTAAAAATAGTTCTAATCCAAATGGAGATATAGAAATAATTACAACTGGATTAAGACCTGGAGAGAAATTATATGAGGAACTTTTAATTGATGGGAAGTCAAAACCAACTCCTCATCCATTAATATTTAGAGCTGATGAGAATTTTATTCCTTATCAAGAAATATTTGAATTATTAAATTCATTAGAAGATGCTATTAAAAATTTAGATGAAGGGAAGGCATTAGATTTACTCGCAAGAGTCGTACCAGAGTGGAAAAAAAGTTTTTAGTTGATTTATTTTATTAATTTAATTTTTATGTTATAAAACATTTATGGCAAAAGTTCTTGTAACAGATGGTGGTTATCCACATTCTTTAGGAATTATTAGATCACTAGCAAAATTAGGACATCATGTAGATTGTATTGGCAACGGATATTGTTTAAGTAGATTCTCAAGGTATTTAAATAAATGTATTTATAAGCAATCAAATTTTAAATCTAATAATATAGGTGGATTTATAGAATTTCTAAGAAGAAATAATTATGATTATTTGATACCAGTTGGAGCGGAATCTGTCAGATATATTAGCAATAACAGAAAACTCATCTCTCAATATGTAATTATTAATCTAGCATCTAACGAAAGTATTGAAAAATGTTTATCTAAAATAGATTTACTTAATTACGCTATTAGTTTAGAAATTCCTGTACCTAGAATATATACAAATGATTATTTAGATGATTTTATTTCTAAGAATAATTATATTCCATCTAAGTTAGTTATTAAATCTAAGTCTGAGATTTATAAAAATAAAAAAGTAAAATATATATCCAATATTAATCAATATATAAAAAACTACTCTTACTCAAAGAATAATTTAATTCAGGAATATATAGAAGGTTATGGGATTGGTTTTTTTGCTGTTTATTATCATGGGAAACTAAAAAATTATTTTATGCATAAGAGAATTAGAGAAAATCCACCATCAGGAGGATCAAGTGTTTGTGCCACTAGTATTTTTGATAAACAAGCTTTTGATTATGGAACAAATCTTTTAAATAAACTGAATTGGCATGGTGTAGCTATGGTTGAATTTAAAAAGAATCAAAATAATAGACAACTTTATCTAATGGAAGTTAATCCTAAATTTTGGGGTTCTTATGATTTATCTATGCAATCAGGAATTAATTTTGCTAAAGAGTATATAGATATTAGTGGCAATATTGAATTTAAAGAAGTGATTGCCGATAAAAATAGTATTCCTTATAAAACAAATATTCGTTTTCAATGGCTTGCTCAAGATATTAAGGCAAATTTATTTAAACCTTTTTTATTGATAAAGGCTATTTACGAATTTATTTATCTTAGAACTCCTAATAATTTATGGATAAAGGATCCATTAGCCACTATTTATTTATTACTATTATCAGTTTTTACTCCATTATTAAAATCTAATTTCTTTAAATTGATTTTTACTATAATTTATAGATTAAAATCAATTGGAATTAAAGTTACTCTTATAAGATTAATTACGGAGGTTTCTGGTGTACCTATCCTACAATATTCAGAGATATCTGAAAATATAGCAATAGGAATGCAGTTAAAATATTTTGGATTTTATTTATTGCTTAATAAAGGATATACATGCATCCTTAACCTTAGATCAGAATTTGAATTGGTTAATAAATTATCTAATTCATTTACTTTATTAAGAATTCCTATTGATGAATATGCAGCACCATCTTTTAAGCAATTAGATAAGGCATCAGATCTTATTCATAATTCTATTTTAAGCAATAAGAAGATTTATGTTCATTGCAGAGAGGGTATTAGTAGAGCTCCAAGTTGTCTTGCGGCTTATTTTATCAAATATCAAAAACTATCACTTCAAGAATCAATTGAAAGAATAAAATCAACTAGATATTTTATTAATATTCTTCCAAACCAAATGGAATCTCTTATACAATTTGAGATTATTATAAATAGTAAGTATCTTATGAATAATCATTAAGAATATAATAATGAATATAATTAATAATGATCTTAATAGACTTATAGCTTGGTTAAATATTATTTTGCATGAGAGAATATCAGATCAAATATTCCTATCACTAAACAATTCTGAAAATAAGAAATGGATAATCAGCACAAACTCTAGTTCAAAAAAAATTTATATAGATTATAATCCAAATCTTTATATTGTTGGTTATCAACCTAATTTACCTTGCTCTGAGATTAAATTAGATAATAAATTTTTTAAATCAATTTATAATAATTTACCATCGCCAGGAAATAGAATTATTAGAAAGGAAATAATTTCATATTCACAAAGTGATTATTATTTAAATTATGATATCTTGGGACTTATTTTTTGGATGTTGAGTAGAGCCGAAGAAATTAAGCCGCTAAAATTTCTTCTCGATAAACATAATAGATTTGATTATAGATTTTCGCATGCATATTTAAATGGATACTTGTCTCGACCTATTGTTGATGAATGGATTTTGTTCTTAGGTGAATTAATAGAGTATGTTTTTAAAGACATAAAAGTAAGAAGAGATAATTATAGAATATGTCCTACTCATGATGTTGATAGACCAAGGAAATTCTCACTTATTTCAAAACAGCGGTTAATTAAGAATTTTACAGAATCTATAATAGAAGAACCAAATATTATTCTTAATTATTTCTCAAATAAATTAAGAATAAAATCTAAATATAAGGATCCTTATAATACATTTGATTGGATTCTAGATCTTAGTAATAAATATAATTTAATTAATGAATTTTATTTTATGACATCTCATAATAACTGGAGATATGATACTGGATATAATATTAATCATCCTATAATGCTTGATTTGTTAAATAAGGTTTCAGAGAAAGGGCACATTATAGGTCTACATCCTTCATATTCATCAACTAATAATCCTAGTTATTTTATATCACAAGCTAATAAATTTAAGGCTTTGCTGATCAAGCAAAATATTAAACAGAAAAGATTAGGAGGTAGGATGCATTATCTTAGATTTAATCATCCAGAAACTGCTTATACTTGGAATTATGCTGGCTTTAGTTATGATAGCTCTTTAGGTTATGCCAGCTCCCCAGGCTTTAGATGCGGGACTTGTAAGGAGTACCCTCTTTTTGATCCAATATCTTTTAATATTTTAGATCTAAGAGAAAGACCTTTAATACTTATGGATGTTTCTCTTGAAGAACAATATGTTAATAGTAATTTACTTGATAGTTCTTTAGAATGTGTTGATAATTTAAAACGTAGTTGCAAGAAAGTTTCAGGAAATTTTACCTTTTTATGGCATAATTGTAATCTTGAGTCCGATATAAATAGACGATTATATGAACATATAATTTCTAATTAATTAGATTTTCTAATATTTATTTTTGATAGATTATGCAATAAGCCATCTGGCAATAAGAATAATATAAATGCTAGATTTACTAGAGGATAGCCTATGAATAGGCAAAAGAAATTAAAAAATAACATAGAACTAATAAATAATTTATATATAAAATTATTTCTTAAATTAAATATTTCTAGGAAACTAATTAAATATAAACCAAGAATAAAGAATAATCCTAATATTCCAGTATCTAATAATATAGCTACAATACCTTGCATCTGAACCACTTCTTGTTTCTGAAGACTTATATGTTTAAGTTCCTTATACTCATCTAAAATTCTATTCCTACTAGAATTAATAGTTATTCTTGATGAATACCACCCAGTTCCTATCATTTTATTAACTAAAGGAGTATTTTGGAACTTATCCAATCCTATTATAATTTCAAGAAATCTTGAATCATTACCAGTAAGCTTTTTGTCCTTAGACAGAACTTTTTTTGTATTAAAACCATCATTTGCCATATTAGAAAGGTCTTTAAATATATTTCTATATTTAAAGTTCTTAAATATATTTGTTTCTGTAAAGATTAGTGTGTTATTAAAATATTTATTTAAAGGTTGAATTATTTTGGAAGATAAAGAATAAGAATTAAATACTATAGCAAGAATCAAGATGGCATTAAGAACCTTTCTTAGAGATAAACACTTAATTATAGTAAATGTTGTGAAAGATAATATATATAACAGTCCTAATCTAGAGTCATTAAGAGCAACCATAGATATAAAGAAAATCAAAGTAAGTGTATAATTTGATTTAATATTAAAGTTAATTTTTTCCCATTTGTTGTATAAAGAAATTAGGAGTATTGAACTTGCATGAAATGCGCCAGAGCTCCCTATCCAAAAGTCATTTTGGATATCATATTGATTACCAAAATATAAATAACTTATAATATTCATTATTGCATAAAATATGAAATATATAACGGAAGAGTAATATAGTATATTTATGATATTTTCTTTGTAGAAAGTATTATTCTCAATAGTTTTAATATTATGGAAGTATGTAAAAATACAAACCATAAAAAAGGGTATCCAATATATTATTATTCTTAAGTCTCTTATATAATAAGCACCAAATAAGGACTCAAGTATAAGAAAAATAAAATATATTAAGACGAATCTTTGTTTTATAGTAGATGTCTTTATGAAATCTAATACTTCTTTTCTCCTTTTAAATAGAAAGGGAATAAAAAATAGGAATGAAGAAGAGTATCCAAATAATTTTATACTAGAAAATATAATTACTAAGGGAGTTAAATAACTTATATATTTTCTTATTATATTATCATCTTTAGAGTTTATTTTGACTATTCCTTTTGACTTCAATACCATTTTGATTATTTATAAAACCTATCATTATGTTATCAGGTAGATAATTCATCTTATGAGTAGACATTATTACTGTAATGCTTTTGGATATATTTATAATTGTTTCTATAATTTTTTTCTCATTATTTTTATCTAAAGCACTTGTTGGTTCATCTAATATTAATAGATCAGGTTTAAAATATAAAGCTCTAGCTAGCGCAATCCTTTGTCTTTGCCCAACAGAGAGGTTAGATCCATTTTCTCCTACGTTATCATATATATTATATTTTAATTTTTTTACATACTCTTCCAAGCCAGCTTGATAAATAACATTTTTTAGATTTTCATAATCAATTCTATCTCTATGTATTCCAAAAGCTATATTTTCAGCTATTGTGGAATCGAAGAGACTGTAATCTTGATGTAAATATGATATCTTAGGCTGATCATATGTAATATCTGATGTGTTGAATATTATCCTACCTCCTTGAGGTTTGATGAATCCAGCTATTAAATTAAGTAATGTTGATTTACCTGATCCGCTTTCTCCTGCTATAATAAATAATGATTTTTTCTTAACAGATAAATTTATATTCTTAACTCCTTCTATATTATTTTTATCTTTAGAATATATATATTTCAATTTATCTATAATAATAAAATTAGTATCTTCCTTCTTATAAGATATATATTCAATATTTGAATTTTCATTGTCGATCAGGCTTGATTCCCTATCTCTCAATTCATAACATAAGTTTGATATTATTTTTGAACCATATTCTAAGCTATTTATTCCATATATAACATTACTTAGAGCAGGTTGAGATTTATAAGCAGCAAAGGCAAATGTACCCAATAATGGTATAGCATCTAATTGAACACTCTTATTAAACGATATTAATAATATAGCAAATGCTAAAGTTACGAATACTATCATTTCTAGAAGATATTTTGGAGAGGCAGTGAGTGTTGAATATATAGAGTTTGTATTCGCAAAATCTCTAGAATAGTTCCTAAATCTATTCGCAAAGTATTTTTCTGCTTTATATATTTTAATATCTTTTATATTCCTGAATGACTCTATAGCTGTTTTAAATCTTCCTTTATTGAACCTTTCTGATTTATATCCTTCAATATTTAAGACTTTCTTGGAAAATACATAGAAGGTGAAATAGAATCCTCCTAGTAATAATATGCTGTAAAAAGATGCTGAAAGGTTAGTACAAAATAGATAGATAATTATTCCTATTAAAAATACTATGTTAGTAAGCATAAGCATAGTTGGTTGAAAAACTATTATTATGAACTGGTCTACCTCAGATAAAATAGATTTAGCAACTTCTGAAGTGTCTCTATTTATTTCAAGCTTATTAGCAATATATTTATTCATTAATCTAAATGATATTTCATGTCTTATATCCTCAATAAATTTATTTGTTCTATAGACTACATATAATCTAGTCAAAGTAGAAAATATCATCAAAATAATGACTATTAATGGTATATATATTGAAAGCATATTATTATCTTGAATATTTATTAAATCCAATCCAAAATCACCTAAATATTTATTGATGTTTGCTGAAAGTGTATTTTTATCTTGAATTATATATAGAAGAGGCATTAGTGAAGCCAAGCTAATAACATCTAATAAAGCCTGAATAAATACCAATATTATTAATTTTATGAATTTAGACTTATCTCTTTTATTCACAACACTTAGTGTTTTAGATAATGAACCTATAAAATTTATTTTACTTATTGATTCCTTCCTTTTTTCTGTTTTACGATTCATAATAAGTTCATATTGTAATTAGTATTTAACTGGCAATTTCTAGTTTAATCATACAATAAATAATTAATTTAGTATATATCATCTATTTTAATATTTTTACTGCTCTTAGCAGACTTATAAGCAGCATTAATTATTTTTACGCTAGACAGACCACTTTCGCCATCACAAATAGGATTATCTAATCCATTTAAAGTGTCTAAAATATTTTTATAATATTCATAGTGACCAGATCCATAAACTGTTTTCGGAAGATAATTAACGTCTTCTATTTGTTTTGTATTTATTTCGTCTTGGAAATAGTAAAATTCATATTTGTTTAGAGCTATCCCTCCAACTTTTGCACTTCCTTTCTCTCCAATAATTGTTATTGAACCTTCTATATTTTTTGGGAATGTAATCATAGTTACAGCCATACTACCTAGAGTCCCATCTCTCCATTTTAAATTAAGTACAGCTGTATCTTCACTTTCTATTTTTCTACTAATAGTTGCTATTGAAGCATTAAGACTATGTAAGGGGCCTATAATCCATTCAAGTAAATCTACATAATGACTTGCTTGATTCATTAAGGCACCTCCATCTAAATCCAGAGTACCTCTCCAATTGGCTTGGTCATAATATGATTGAGGTCTTTGCCAAAATACATTAAGAGAGACAATGCCTATCCTCCCGAATTTATTGCTATGAACCTTTTCCCTTAGGTCTCTAAGCGTAGGATTTAATCTGTTTTGTTTTACTACAAAAAGCCTAACTTCATTATTTTTACAAGTTTTAATCATATCTACTCCATCTTCCACTTTTAATGCCATAGGTTTTTCAGTGCATACATTGATTCCTAGTTTGGCCGCAGAAATTGATTGTTCAGCATGAAATCCACTTGGAGTGCAAATAACTATAAGGTCTATTCTGATCCTTTTTTCTTTATGTTCCTTTAATAATAGATTATATTCTAAAAATAATTCTGTATTTATATTTGTAACTTTATTCTCTTTATATTGCTCCTTTAAAAAAATATTTGCTTTATTTAAATTGCATTCAGATTTATCACATAGTGCGACTAAATCACATCTATTATGCTCACTTACGATAGCTTTTATATGACTCGAACTAATTCTTCCGCATCCTAAAAGTGCTATATTGATTTTATTTAATTTCATTAGATAATTAATTCATTAATTAAGATCTTACAATGTTATCAGAAAGTTCAAATTTTCCTCTGGTATCAATTATTAACTTGCTATTCTCTTTAATTAAGTCGTAATCAAATGAATCATGATCAGTTAATAAAATAGCACAATCATATTGCATAATATTTTTTTTATTTAGAGGTACATTTTTTATATTGAAATTATATTTTCTTACTGATGGTAATTCAGGAAAATAAGGGTCATTATAATTAACTACTGCCCCTTGTTTTATTAATATATCGATAATTTCAAGTGAAGGAGATTCTCTGAGATCATCAACATTTTTTTTGTAGGCAACACCTAGAATAAGAATTTTGCTTTTATTAATTGATTTGCACTTTTTATTTAGACATTCAGCGAGTTTATTTATTACATATTGAGGCATAGAAGAGTTTATTTCTCCAGCTAATTCTATGAATCTCATATTCATTCCATATTCTTTCGCTTTCCAAGTTAAATAATAAGGATCAATAGGTATGCAATGTCCTCCAAGCCCAGGACCTGGATAAAACGGTGTAAAGCCAAATGGTTTTGTTGCAGCGGCTCTTATAACTTCATAAAGATCTATACCCAAGCAATCTGATAACGGCTTTAACTCATTTACTAAACCTATATTCACAGCTCTATGGATATTCTCAATCAGCTTAGTCATTTCAGCAGCTTTTGTAGAAGAGAGTAGAACAACTTCAGGAATTATTTGTTCGTAAATGTTTTTCCCTATCTCAGAGCATAATATTGAATTTCCCCCTAATATTTTAGGTATATTATTAGTCTGGTAAAGTTTGTTCCCTGGGTCCTCTCTTTCCGGTGAGTATATTAGAAAAAAATCTTTCCCTATTTTAAATCCTTCACTCTCAATGATTGGTTTTATAACTTCATCAGTAGTGCCAGGATAAGTTGTGCTTTCCAAGCTTAATATTTGCCCCTTAAATAAATATTTTTTAATAGAATCTAATGTAGATAAAATAAAACTTAGATCAGGTTCTCTGTGTCTATCCAATGGTGTTGGTACACAAATAATAATTACATCTACTTTTTCAATATTGGAAAAATCATTTGTAGGAATTAAATATTTATTATCTATTTGTTTCTTTATCCTCAAGGAGTTTATATGATGTATATAACTTTTACCTGCCAGTAAAGAATTAATTATAGTTTTTTTAATATCTAAACCAATTACCTTAATATTATTTTCACAGAAAGTTAAAGCTAGTGGTAAGCCTACATATCCAAGTCCTATAATACCTATTTTAATGTTTTTTGTCCTTATTTTTTCTAAAAGATCTTTATAATAATGATTTTGCCCTATATCCATAGTTCAATAGATCTTTCTCAGTAATTTTTATTATTTTATATTTATTTCTTAACTTTAGCACATTAATAAAGCATCAGGATAAGATAGTCTCAAAGTTTCATTTACTATTAAAATGGAAATACCTTTTTTTGATTATAAGGGTTTTTGCAAAGATATTAATTATAATAAGCTGCTTGATGAAGTACTTGAAAGTGGATATATGATTGGAGGTCCCTTTATAGAACAAGTCGAAGAAAATATTCAAAAAATCACTGGAATTAGACATTGCATATGCGTCGGTAATGCGACTGATGCAATGGAAATAATCTTTGACTTTTTATGTTTGCCTTACAATTCAAATGTTTTAGTTCCAACCCACACCATGTTGGCAACTGCTTCCGCCGCAAAAAAATCAAATTTAAATCCAGTTCCGGTTGATGTAGATACTACTAGTTTAATGTTGGAAATTAATGAATTAAAAAAATGTGATTTAACAAATGTTTCTGCATGCATGATTACTCAATTAAATGGAGTTGTAGCCAATATGGATCCTATAAAAGAATTTTGTGATAAAAACAAGATCCAACTCATAGAAGATTCTGCACAAGCCATAGGATCATTTAATAATGATAAACATGCTGGAAACTGGGGAATAGGCGGATGTCTTTCCTTCTATCCAGCGAAAATCGTTGGTTGTTTAGGAGATGGAGGAGCAATTATAACCAATAATGGAAATTTAGCTAAGTTTGCAAAATCCGTAAGAGACCATGGAAGAGGAGAATCTCTGGAAGGTGTTAATTGGGGTAGAAATAGTAGATTAGATAGCTTAAATGCAAGGATAATATTAGAGAGATTAAATAATCTTGATTATTTAATTGAATCTAGAAGAAATTTAGCAAATATATATTACGAGAAATTGCAGCAATTACAAGATAGAAATTTAGTTAAATTACCCCCAAAATATTCAACAAATAGTTACTCTCTAAGTACATATCAGAATTTCGAAATTCAAGCTAAATCAAGAGATAACTTAATGAAATTCTTAAGAGAGAATAATGTAGGAACAATCAAACAATGGGGAGGATTTTCTATTGCTCATTTCTCTAGGCTAGGATTTGATATTAATAATTATCCAGTAACTAATGATTTGTTTCAAAAGTTATTGCTATTGCCACTTAATCATATGATGAAAGAAGAGGAAATAAAGCATGTATCTGATTTGATAGTAGCTTTTTATCAAGATTAGTATGGTCTGTTCAAAAGAATTATCTGGATTTATAAGAAAGAAGGCAATAGAGATGTGTTCTGTTGGAAAGTCATCGCATGTTGGATCTGTTTTGTCATGTGCAGATATTTTGGCTGTTTTATATTCAGGAATTTTGAATTATAAACCGAAAAATCCAAAATATGAGTATAGAGATAGATTCTTAATGAGTAAAGGACATGCTGGGGCAGGTTTATATGCGGTTTTATCAAAAGTTGGATTTATAGATGAATCAATTTTAAATACTCATTATCAAAATGGTTCATTATTGTCAGGACATGTTTGTCATCAAAATTTTCCTGGGATTGAATTTTCAACAGGTTCATTGGGGCATGCTCTCCCAGTTTGTGTAGGGAAAGCTCTTGGATTAAAATTAAGACAAAATTCAAGCAAAGTTTATTGCCTAATGAGTGATGGTGAGCTTGATGAAGGTTCTAATTGGGAAGCATTACTTTCGGCTGCTCATTATAAATTAGATAATTTAATAGCAATTATAGATAGGAATAGACTGCAAAGTATAGAAGATACTGAGGATACACTTATGCTAGAACCTCTGAAAGATAAACTTAAATCATTTAATTGGCATGTTCAAGAGGTTGATGGTCATAATCATGATGAATTAATTAATTCATTTCAGGGTGTTTTAAAAAATAAGCCTAATTTAATTATTGCAAATACGATTAAAGGTAAAGGAGTAAGTTTTATGGAGAATGAAGTGCTTTGGCATTATAAATCACCTTCAGAATCTGAATTATTTAAAGCTATAGGAGAGATAAACTGAGAGATTTATTTGTAAAAAAATTATATAAAAAAATGAGTGAGGATAGCTCAGTTATTCTCCTTACTGCGGATTTGGGATTTGGAGCTTTTGATATTTTCGAACGCTTTAGAAATAAGCAATATTTTAATGTTGGAGTCAGTGAGCAATTAATGGCTTCAATGGCAGCTGGTTTCGCAAGTGAGGGCTTCTCCGTATTTATTTATAGTATTGGAGTATTTCCTACTATGAGATGCTTAGAGCAAATTAGAAATGATATTTCATATCATGATTTGTCTGTAACAATAGTTTCAAGTGGTGCCGGATTTAGTTATGGAGCCTTAGGTATGACACATCACTGTGTTCAAGATATAGGTATTATGAGGTCTATACCAGGTATTAATATATTTACGCCAGCTAATAATACAGAAATGAATGATATATTAGATATAGAAAAAGAGATTAAATATATAAGAATTGATAAATCTGAATTAGATTTAAAACCTATTATCGTATCACCTTCCTATGAGTATTATTGTTATTATACTAATAACAACTTACCAAATTATAGTAAGATTTTAGTACTTTCTCATGGATCAATAGCTTCAATAGTTTTACCTTTATTAAATAATAAGTATAAGTTTGATTTATATACAATTCCTCATTTGAATGAAACTAAACAATTATTAAATTTATGCAAAGAATATAATAGAATAATTACAATTGAAGAGCATTCAGAGGTTAATGGTTTTTTTAATTTTATATCATCTATATTAAGTAAATATAATATAAATAAGAATATATCATTTATGGCTTTGCCTCACCATCATTCAAGCGTTGTGGGAGATCAATCTTATTTAAGAGACTTCTATGGTCTGACTTCTAGTAAATTAAAAGAAAAACTTATGAGTTAATTAAATTTTTTATTATATTATTATAAGTAAGGTCATAATCAAAAAGCTCTTTATAACTCTTAATTGCATTGCTTTTAAGTTCATTTAATAAATCAGGATCATCTAGAAAGTTGAAATAATTAATAATTTGATCATAATTATTATCTGGAATATAAATCCCATTATTTTTATTTAATATCATTCGTCTCAAGGAACCATCTAAATTCGTAATAAATGGTACTCCATTCTCAAGACTTTCTATCACTTTATTTGGAATACTTCTCTGAAAATTATCACTTTTTAAATAAGGCGCTAATGTAGCTATTGAATTTCTTGTTAAAAATGATGCTTGATATTTGTTTATCTCTCCAAAAACCATTATATTCCTTCTTCCTGAGAATAGTTTTTTAACATTTAGATATTGGTCACCAGAGCCACAAATTATAAAGTTTATTTTAGGATATTTGTCTTCTATAATTGTTGCAAGACGATAAATAAAATTAAAGTCAAAAGATTTTGAAAAACTTCCTACAAAACTAAAATATCTACTTTCTAAAAGATTTATATTTTTTCTTTCCCAGAAATTAATGGAATTTCTTAAATTATATTCAGATAATTCTATTGGTTTACGAACTAATGGGGATATAAAGTATCGTTTATTATAATAACTTTCTGTCCCTATATCATTTGAAAATAATTTGATCCAATTAATAAAATCATCTGTAATTGATGTTATTTTATCTGAGTTTCTAAATATAAATTTTGATAATATGAAGTATGGCGAAAGTAATAATCTAATAAAAGGCTTTAAAGATTCTGGGAATGGTTCAATAAAAGTTTGAGGCCAATCATCTTTTACATCTAGAATAATAGGTATATTATACTTACTTGCCCATTTTATTATTATATAAGATGTTTCTATTGGGGGATATCCTAAGAAAATCTTATCAGGTTTAAAGGATTTATTATTACTTAAAAAAATATGTAAATTAATAGCAAGTATTATATGATCTAATAATCTTTTCAGACTGATATGTTTTTTATATCCTATAGAAGGAATTAATTTTATTTCTAAGTTTTCATTTATATGAATCGATTTATAACCCTTTGATCTAAAACTTTTTCTTTGATGGAAAAATGACGAAGATATTAGAACAACTTTATGTCCAGATTCCACTAATTTATCTGCAAGTAACATTGATCTCATGGGTCTATAATTACCTGAGTCAATATGAAGAGGCTCTCCTGTTTGAAAAATACAAATATTCATGCACTAATTATAGCTAGCAATTTAGGATGGTTTTAATAAGAATATTATTCTAGGATTTATAGATTTAATCTTAAAAATTTTCATCTTTATGTTTTTCATAAGTCAGATGATTTTAATATTGAATTACATAGATAATACTCTTTTTTCGATTTCTTACAGATCCATCTTCCTTTTCCTTCTAAAGGTAAAGGGATTCTCTCTCCAAATGAACTCATCCAGCCAACTTGATTCCCAGGTACTCCTGTAACTAGAGCAAAGTCTTTTACATTTTTTGTGATTACAGCACCAGCACCTATGAAAGCACTTTCCCCAATAGTTATTCCACAAATTATTGTGCAATTAGCTCCAAGAGTAGCTCCTTCTTTTACTAAAGTATCTTTATATTCATCTTTTCTATTAATCTTAGATCTAGGATTTATGACATTTGTAAAAACAACACTTGGACCACAAAATACATTATTTTCTAATGTCACATTATCATATATAGAAACATTATTTTGTACTTTTACATTATTCCCAATAAATACTCTATTAGCTATATAAACATTTTGACCGAATGAACAATTCTCCCCAATTTTAGCTCCTTTAGAGACATGTACCCATTGCCAGATTTTGCAATTAGCACCAATTTTTGCTCCATTATCTATAATCGCTGTAGGATCAACTTTGGTGGTAGGATGAATGTTTTTTATCTGATTCATTTTTACGTAATTAGATGATTAAATAAACTGAAAAATTGCATTTTAATTAATATCTTTCTTGATTTCTAAAGAAACAGATCTTATCATAATTAAATCCTTAATTGTCCTAATTGTTTTGCTTTTAGATAATAATTAATCGTTTTTTGTAGTCCATTTGTTAGATTGGTTTTTGACTCCCAACCTAGTTTGTTTATTCTTTCTGTATTAAGTTTTTTTCTTGGTGTGCCATCTGGTTGACTTGTGTCCCAGCAAATCTCTCCTTTATATTCAAGAAGGGTTGAGATTTTAGTAGCTAAATTTTTTATAGAAGTTTCTTCTTCACTTCCTATATTTAACCATATAAGTTTTTCTCCATAATCATTAATAGGCGAATCTTTTTCGTCAGGGTCCCAATTTTTCAGAAGAAATAAGCATGCATCTGCCAGATCATCTACATATAAGAATTCTCTTAAAGGATTTCCACTTCCTAAACAAGTAACTGATTCTGAGTCTTTTTCTCTAGCTAAATCAAATTTTCTTATTAAAGCTGGAATTACATGACTTGAGTGCAATGAATAATTATCACCCGGACCATATAAGTTTGAAGGCATTATAGAGATTGCGTCAAAAGAATATTCTTCTCTTAATGCTTCACAAAGTTTAATCCCAGCAATTTTTGCTATTGCATAACTTTGATTAGTTTTTTCTAATTCAGCAGTTAGTAAGCTTTCTTCTCTTATAGGTTGAGATGCAAATTTAGGATATATGCAACTGCTGCCAAGGAATAGGAGTCTTCTAACACCAAATTTCCATGAAGCTTCGATTAGATTATTTTGTATTCTAAGATTTTCTAAAAGGAAGCTTGTAGGATGTTTACTATTAGCTAAGATACCTCCTACTCTTGCTGCCGCGATAATCACTATATTAGGCTTATTTAATTCAAACCAATTAAAAACATTTTCTTTATCTAGATAATTTAATTCCTCTTTTGAAGGATTAAATAGTTTACCTGGATTATTGCTTTGATTAAATATATTTTTTATTAATCTTTTACAGATTGCGCTACCAACCATCCCTTTTGCTCCAGCTACAAGAATTAAATCCTTATTACTAATGCCTTTAGTCATTATTTTTAATTAGTTGTTTTTCATTATTTCTGGAATGCTTTCCAGTGGATGATTTTGAGGATATCCTTTCTCTTTAAGTAAACGTTCCTTTTGAGACTCTATTTTGTCGTTATTAATCATTTCGGATATTAATTGATCTAAAGATGTTTTTGGTTCCCAACCTAATGATTTTCTTGCTTTACTGGCATCTCCTAAAAGTTGATCAACTTCAGTAGGTCTGAAATATTTGGGATCAACTCTAACTACAATTTCACCATTATCTGCTCTTCTTCCAATTTCATTTAGATTGTCCCCTTCCCAAATTATCGCTGGTCCATCTTTTTTCTTTTTCCATCCAAGTTTTTTAGCACTTATCTCAATAAAGGTTCTTACGCTTTCCATCCTTCCAGTAGCTATAACATAATCCTTTGCTTTGTTTTGTTGAAGCATTAGCCATTGCATCTCTACATAATCTCTTGCATGACCCCAATCTCTTTTAGCATCAAGATTTCCCATATAAATACAAGATTCAAGTCCTAATTCAATCCTTGATAGTCCTCGAGTGATTTTTCTAGTGACAAAGGTTTCACCTCTTCTTGGTGATTCGTGGTTAAATAAAATTCCATTACATGCATACATCCCATAAGCTTCTCTATAGTTAATGGTTATCCAATATGCATATAATTTAGCTGCCCCATAAGGACTTCTTGGATAAAAAGGAGTTGTTTCTTTTTGAGGTATTTCGAATGTCTTCCCAAATAACTCACTAGTACTAGCCTGATAAATTTTACATTTATTTGTCAAATCAAGTAATCTCACAGCATCAAGTATTCTTAGTGGACCAAGCGCATCACAATTAGCTGTATATTCTGGTGATTCAAAACTTACTGCAACATGACTTTGTGCTCCAAGATTGTAAATTTCATCAGGTGCAACTTTCTCAATAATTTTGATAAGGTTTGAACTATCTGTTAAATCTCCATAATGAAGAATTAGATTTTGATCTTCTTCATGAGGATCTTTGTATAAATGATCTATTCTTTGTGTGTTAAAGCTACTAGATCTCCTTTTTATACCATGCACTTCATAATCTTTTTCTAAAAGAAATTCAGCTAAATAACTTCCATCTTGACCAGTTATACCAGTTATTAGAGCTTTTTTCTTGTTTTTCATGAACTTTAAATTCTCTTGGGATATTTCTTAAAAGAAAATTTAAATCTTTTATTTATTATCCCTTATTAGACATCTTAAACCAGAGAATAAAATGCAAATAATCAAACTTATTTTTCCGTCATAATAGGTAATATCACTCATATGGCTAAATATGACTATTGCTGAAGAAGCTAGCCATGCTTTATTAAATAGTGAATGATTATTTGAATCTTGATTGAAAAAGATAGATCTCCAAGCTTTTATAAATAAAAAGAAAACCGAACCTATTAATATGCTAGCAGTGGGAATCCCAAAGTTGTGAGCAAGTTCAAGTGCAATATTATGAGAATGTTGAGCATCTATTATTGAATAAGGAACTTTCCAAGGAGAGTTGTTACCTAGGTATAAAAAAGAAAAAGTTGAGGCTCCCCATCCCCAGATTGGTTTTTGAGAAATCATATATATAGCACTTCTCCAAATTATTATTCTAGGATTGTATAAACCAAAATTTATTTCTGATATTTTAGAAATTAGGTTTAATGGAATAAATGATATAAATCCTTCTGATTCCGGAGAAAATAGCATTATAAATGCATTTATAGTTTGTAGAACAATAAAACAAATTATTCCTGTTAGGAAAGCTTTTTTTATTCCATAAATAAAAAGTATTGAAATAAGAAATCCAAAAAAAGCATTCCTAGAATTTGTTAGGAATATTAAATATGTAACTACGGAAGATATTGATAGTAATATAAATTTATTTCTATTATTTGTTTTTTCTTTATGTAAAAGGCTTAAAGAGAATGGAAGTATAAGGCTAAGCCATATCCCTGCATAATTGGGATTACTAAAAAGACCAGAGGTCCCACCAGTTATTCTTATAGGTTTTTGAAACCATACTATTAAACCATTTAATGTTTGATGAGGTCCATGCCATTCAAACCAGTTCTGAATTATGCAACTAAAGAGGACGGGTATCGATCCTGCTAATAAATATTTAGCAAAGGTAATCCTTTGCTCAGAAGTTTTTAGATAAGTTTGGAATCCCCAGAAGCCTATAAAAATTGGTATCCAATTAAATAAGTTTATCCATATTAAAGATTTATCAAATTCTAATAATGCAATCGGAGTATTTATAAGTGATATATTTAAACTGCTAAAGATAATTAATCCTATAGATATAAATACAGGTAAATTCCATCTATCTTCTAAAGGTGATTCATTGCTTTTTAGTATTGAAATTATTAGAGAAATCAGAATAAATATCCCACTGATTGGTAAGGCAGTAGGTAAAAAGAAGACACCCAAAAAAAATAGTATCTGCCCTAAGTCTAATGTTTTATTAATTACTAATAAATTATTCAAATTATTTATCATTATCTTATTTTTCCTCATACTTTAATTGGCTTGTCAAAATTGTCAATATATAAATAATTTTATACATAGTTTATGTATTCTTAGAAATAAGTATGATGATAGTTCTCTAAATCTTACCCTAAGTTGTTGTTTTTATAGATTTTATTTTCTAAAGCTGAACGCTCCCTGCAGGATTCGAACCTGCGACCCACTGCTTAGAAGGCAGTTGCTCTATCCAGCTGAGCTAAGGGAGCTAATCAATTGAGAACTTTTGGAGGTTTATATTAAAACAACACAATTATCATAACAACTATTACCTATGATTAACTAAATAATATAATTTTCTTTAAAATTCAATAAAGAATTTAAATTGAGAAAATAAAAACTTGAATATAAAGAATATTATTAGGTTAATTTATCTATAATATATAAAGCTACTTAAATATCTTAATGATTAATATCCTATCACCTAATTATAGAAGAAATGTTTTATATTCTTTTTGAACTTTATAAAAATTGATTCTTATAATATTTGAAAAAGTTCGTATAAAATGATTTTAAGAAGTATTATAACTCTAATTCAATGAATGGTTTAGAAGAACTTTTTTAGTACTACAATAAAGGAAGACAAGATTGATCAGTGCCTAAAAGACTTAACCCAGAAGAGAAAAGAAAAATAGCTGATGATTTTAAGGCTGGTAAAGACCTTGATCAACTATCTATGCTCTATCGGTTTTCAAAGCAAACTATTTCAAAGTATATTATTAGTCAAATTGGTAAACAAGAATTTGATTCTATAAGAAAAAACTCTAATTTTACTAAAACTGTAGATCAAGATATTCCTTCAAAAATAGGTTATGTGCAATTAATTGATAAAGAATTAGCTATTAATAAAAACGATAATGAATATTTTCAAGAAAATATAGCTATTAAGGATGATTTCCCTTTGTTTACAGAAGTTATTCCATTAACCCAAGGCATTGAACTTGAAACACAAAAGGAACTTTCCTCAGAGTCAATCTATACAATTAATTTCCCTGATACTTTATATATGATTGTTGACAAAAAAATAGAATTAGAAACTAAAGAATTAAGGGATTACCCTGATTGGTCATTTCTTCCAGAGAAAGACTTGTCCAGAAAATCGATAGAATTATTTGTTGAACAAAGGTCAGCTAAAAGGAATTGTTCTAAGAATCAGAAGGTCTTAAAAATACCTAATACAAATATTTTTAAGATTGTTGCAAGGAATTTAGTCCTTCAAGGGATAACAAGATTAATCTTAGATGATAATTTAATCTCATTAGAAAAATAGTATTTTTCTAGGATTTAGGATTACCTATAGATATTAATAAATTACCACCTGTAAAATATCCTGATATAAAGCTAATCCCTAAAATAAATCCTATTGGCATTGGGATCGTTTTTGAGATTCCTAAGTCAATTTGATAACTAGCCTTTAAGTTTTGAGAGCCTAGGCATAACATAAATAAAAGAAGAATTGATGTTGTAGTATTTATAAAGAATTTTTTTATCATAATTTATACTAGATTATTTTAAATATAGTTCAAATTCATAAATAATGAAAAAAATTATAGATTGTACTCTTCGTGATGGTGGGTATCATACAAAATGGAATTTTGATCAAGATT
>CETG01078652.1_pt1 | contig 21862 bp, 13 predicted proteins | sample 361471 | NCBI WGS metagenome assembly CETG01 (sample SAMEA2622696, study PRJEB7988) | marine metagenome | isolation source: saline water (ENVO:00002010), including | reverse complement strand
AACTTCCCATTCATGTATGGAACAATATCCATAGTTGATACAAATGGGATTATAGAGAACTTACCAATTATTGGAGAAGAGACAATCACTTTCAAGTTGAAAAAGAAAAGTGGTGATAAAAAATATTTCGAAGTTAAAGGTTCTGTTTATAAAATATCAAATAGAACGAAAGACCCAACAAAAAAAGTTGAATACTATGATTTGGAGTTTATCACTGAGGGCGCTTTGGTGAATCAGGTCAAGAGGGTTTCCAAAACCTATAGTGGAACTGCATCAGAAGCAATTGAAAAAATAAGTAAAGAATACTTCGAACTTGAAAGAATAAAGAAGATTGATGAGGAAAATCCTAAACCGTATACCACAATTTTAATCGAAGATACTATGGATAAAAATAAGATAAACATTCCAAACATGAATCCAATAGATTCAATAGATTTTCTTTCCGACTATTTTTCATATTCAAAGGGTAGTAAGTCAGACAAAAACCCCTTCAACACGACTTTTAATTTTTTCCAGACCAGACAGGGGTTCTTTTTCCAGTCAATGGAGAATTTGATACAAGAGGGGTCTAAGGATGTCAAACACGAATATCACCTAATAAATGACATGTTTATAAAGGATGAATCAGTTGTTGTTGAACAGAATGATATATACACTGCTTCCGAATACAAATTACTAAATTTTTATGATAATTTCGGTTCATCAAACAACGGTTATTATGGCGGAACCAACTTTGCATATGATTCATTAACAAAAACTTTACATGAGTATAAACTGAATTACAACCAGAAGTTTGATGATATGTCTCATTTGGACAAGAACAACACAAATACTGACAAATTCATCTTCAATAAAAAACCAGAGAAGACTTTAATTTTATCTCTATGTACGAACAAAGGTAGAGCTGACGATAAGAAGAATTATATAAAGGACCATACAACAGATGAAATTTTCTATTGTAGAGAAGATGAAGTTGATTTGTTGAAAAACACGAAACAGGAAAGGTTTAATAATGGTTTGGTTGTTGAGATGACGGTACCTTCCAATATCAATCTAAATGTTTGCGATGTCATTGATTTAAAATTTCCAAGCTTCCAAAGAGAGGGTAATAAAAAAGATTATAGAGATGATAAATATTTTAGTGGGAACTATATTGTAATCTCCATTCAGCATGTGATATCAAGTATTGATCAAAAAAGTTGGAATATGGTTGTCACATTGATGAAAGATTCATATAAAAGTGAGATAAAGTGATATGTTTGGTTTTGACCCAGTTTGGTTTATAGGTGTAGTTGAGGATAGGAAAGACCCTTTAAAAGTTGGTAGATGTAAAGTTAGATGTTTAGGTTTTCACCAACAGGACATTTCAGAATTACCAATTGAAGACTTACCGTGGGCACAGTTGTTGATACCCCCAAATAGTCAAAATGAAATCAAACCCCCGAAAGAGGGTTCATGGGTTTTAGGTTTTTTCAAAGACGGTAAAAAATGTCAAGAACCCATGATTGTGTCATTGATTCCAGGGATACCAACATTTCCATCAGAAGATTCAATTGAGAATCAAGGTTTTTATGACAAAGCATCCGATAAGGGTGAGAGACCTTTTCCCCCTGAGAAATTTGAATATAAAACGGACGGTTCAAAGGTTAAAATAACTGAAGGGGAATCAGATTTTTATCCACCGAAGAACGAAGGGTATCTTAAACAACCCATCGATGAGCCTGATACACCAAGAGTTTCAAGGAATGATCAAGATAAGAAATATTTGAATGAAAAAACCAAACTTCCTAAAAATTCACACATTGATAAAGTAAAAGAATGGAGAATTGGTGGAGACAATTATGAGAAAGATGGTATAACAAAAGCACTTTCTGAACAAATTGTTGGTGTAAATTCTGCTTACAGTAAGACTGAAAAAATCGATAGAAAATCTGAGAACGCCTCGGAAAGGAAGGTTGATGGTAAGTTCATAGATGGGGATGATGGTAAAGTTTGGAAAGAAAAGGAAACTGCTTACAGTGCGAAGTACCCATATAACAATACTGAACAATCAGAATCTGGACACATATTTGAAATAGATGATACAAGGGGTGCTGAAAGAATACATCAACAACATAGGTCTGGAACTTTTCAAGAGATACATCCTGATGGTTCAAAAGTTGAAAAGGTTATGGCGGATAATTTCCATATTACCCAACAGAACGAATATAAACTAAATCTGGGGAATTATGAAGTCACTATAAAGAAAAACAAAGGTGAACGAGTTGAGGGTGATATATTCGTGCATATCAACGGAGAGAGGTCTTTAAAGATTGATTCCAACTCTCATATTGAGATTCTTGGGAATGATACCTATACAACAGCAGGAAATAGGGAACAAACTATAGGTACAGATTCAACCAAAAATTATAAGAAAGAAACTGTAAGAGGTGATAGGACTGAGGTTGTTGAGAAGGATCATGCTGAAACTGTTAAGGGTAATAGGTCTGAGACTGTAAATGGAACTCACAGTGAATCTGCTGGAGGAACACATAGTTCTTCAAGTGGTGGAACCATGAGCTTGTCTGCTCCAACTATAAATCTAAATTAACCACCTGCAAAAACATTGCCACTACCATTGGCAGCTGCTGAACCACAAGAAACTGGGTCTGATATTCTTCCAAGTTGTTTACTGTTAGAGTTTACAGAAGAACTCCCTGCTGCTAAACTCCCACCATGACAAGGAATTCCGCAACAATGCACATTCCAACTATCACCTTGTCTATGAACTGGTATTGAGTTGCAGAAAACATTTGGACTTCCTTGTGCGTTGGGTCTTGGAGGAAAGCAACCATGGCCTGTACAAATATCACCTTTTCTATGAACTGCTGGCATATCTATCCTTTAAAAAGCTAAATTGAAGTATGGTTCATTCACTGTTGCAGAGAAAACATTAGTTACTAGAAACGTCAATCCATCTGATTTAATAATGTCATTAGTATTTATATTACCCAAAACATTTTTTAAATATAAAGTTATATTTTCATTTTCTTGATTTAGATTCTGCAAGTAGCCCGAAGAATATGTATCAGAACTAAAATCATCGGATTCAAAATAAGTCCCTTTCTCAACTACTCTCACAACCTTACCATCATTATCTTCAACTTCTTTTGTGATATTTAACAAACTCCCATTAATGCTTTTTAAATTAACACCTATAATTTTGGTAACTTTTAAATTTTTTGGAACTCCATTTTCAAATTCACCTAAATGACGTAGATAAGAAATTCCATCATAAAACTTAATACCATTAAAAGTGAAGTATTCGACATCACCTCTTAATATCTGCTCATCCAAATATTTGGTTATGAATAGATTTCTTATAGATGAATAATTTCTTCTAACCGTTATTTTAAAAGTTCTTGAGATTGTCATTTCTTCAAAGTCTTCATTTGTTGAAGGGTCTTTATCGTAAAAGGTTATATTAACTACAACATCAACCTCATGAGAGTTGCCTTGGTCTTGTATTTGATGAAAATTCCCACCAGCAGTTATCAAACTGTGACCAGACTTATAATAACCGTCTTCTGTATCATACTTATCAAAAGTGAAATTGTCAGGGAGTTTAAATTTATCAACATATTCAGATAAAAAATTCAACCCTTCACTTCTTGAGTCATTGGGGTCATCCTCATTTGGTTTTATGTAAGTTTTCAGTAATATATTGACCGATTTACCAACCACATCAATAGTTTCAAACTTATCTATATTTGTAACATTAACTTCTGAAGATTTAATTTCTATTCCAGAAAATATAACTTCCGTCTTAACTGTAGAAAAAATAGGAGTGAAAGAAGTTTCGGATGAAGTGGTTGAAGTGCCACCAGTTCCACCCTGACTTCCACTTCCTGTAGATTGTTGTGGTGGATTATACTTCAGATTTATTTCAGATTTGAAGTTTAAAGATTCTAAGGCAACTTTCCCAACATTTTCGAAATTATACTGGTCAAGATTATCGGCTTCATTTTCAAGTATGTATATTTCTTGACCTTCTTCTTCAAAATCCCCACTCCATTCCCAAGTAGTATTTTCAGAATTCTGGTTAGTTGTCATTCTCTTCTTCTATTGTTGGAGATAGATTATCATTAAATCTCACAGAAAAAGGTTCACCAGTTTTAGGATTTCTTGATGTATGATTACTTGTGAGAAATAATTCTTCAGATGTTTTCATATTCAAATCACCCATAATAAGAATTCTCAAATCTCTATCATACATCAATGTATCTCTTTTTTCAGAAATAGTATCTTCATCAAAATCGAGTTTAGATAGGAAACTGACTAATCTCTCAAGTCTATCCTCTGGGATTTTAGATAATATCTCTAATATCTTGAGATACTTATCTGCTCTTGTTTCTTCCTTCGTAGCTTCTATTGATTTCATCCACAAGCCCCCAACAATATCTCACCAGTCCACATTAAAAAGAATGGTGACATCAATAATGCGATTGCGATGTAGATAGTAAAGAACCATCTAAAAAATATTTCTAGATGATTTGCGACATAAGTGAAACTTCTCTTAAATCTTTTTTTCATAACTAAAATCCTAACTTATTTCAAATTATCTTCAAACTTATCTAATTCATCTTTCACTTTTTCATACTTGTCTTCTAATTTTGCTGCGAATTTAGCATCTAATAAAGACCAAACCAAAAGAATGGTTAATCCCCACATTGCGATATATCCAAAATATTTAATTGCCATTGATAATAAAAATATACCAATGATCCATATTGCCATCTGTCGTTGTAATTTACTCATTTTAACACCTCTTACTTTATTTATATCATAAAAAAGGTGGAAAGTCAATAGAAAAAAAAATTCTTGAAAAAAAGTATACTAAGTATTATTATTAATATTTATTATAAATAATATTATATTAAGAGCTTATTAATATATATATTTATAAGCTAGCTTATTATATATAATATTTATATATTATACTTATTTATATATAATACTTTAGTATATTTCCTGCGGAAAAGGTAAAACCTATGAGTGAAAAAAGAGAATTTAGTGATATATCATTGTCCTTTGAAAAAAATCCTGTAACTGGGGATATAGTAAAAGTGAAGAATGATATTGCTGTTAAACAATCAATCAAAACATTAGTTTTAACAGAATTCTTTGAGCCGCCTTTTCAGAAAGGTAAAGGTACTAGAATTAGACAAATATTGTTTGATTTGATTACAGACGATGGTGCCGATTTACTAAAGCAAGAAATTACAACTGTGATTACAGATAGAGAACCAAGAGCAAACTTAATTGATGTTCTTGTTCAACCAATACCAGATGAAAATAGATATATAATAAAAATTATTTTTTCCATGATAAATACTTTAGAACCATTGGAAGTGGAAATGTTTGTTTCTAGAGTGAGATAAATTTGAGGTTATAATGTCAAATATTAAAGTAACAGATTTAGATTTTGATATCTTAAAAGAAAATTTAAAAGATTTTTTAAGAGGTCAAGAAGAGTTTCAAGATTATGATTTTGATGGGAGTGGGTTACAAATATTACTTGACATACTTTCAGCAAATACACACTACAATGCAATTTACCAAAATATGGTTGCGAATGAGATGTTCTTGGACTCAGCTGTTTTAAGAGAGAGTGTAGTTTCTAGGTCAAAAGCATTAGGGTATACACCAAGTTCAATTAAGTCTGCACAGGTTGAGGTAACTTTAAGTGTTGTTGAGAAAGATATTTATGAAGACCAACCATCAAGTGTTGCCCTACCTCAGTACTCCAACTTTTCCGCTTCAAAAGATGGGGTAACATACATCTTTCAAAACCTTATAGGTCAAACGCTGGCCGATTCTGAGGAAACAGATTCTGGTGGTAGAAAGATATATTCAGGGACATTTACAATCAATCAAGGTATTATGGTTGAACAAAATTTTGAAGTTAAATTTCAAGAAGACCCGAATCAAAGATATGTTCTTGATAATCTTAACATTGACATATCAACCTTAATTGTTCGTGTTAAACAAAATCCTCAAGATTCGAATGCTACTTATGATGTATCAACCTTAGCTGAAAATGTTGTCGAACTTGGACCAAATGATAATGTCTATTGGGTGAATGAAAATGAGTCTGGTAAGTATGAATTGTTTTTTGGTAATGGTAGAATTGGTAAAAAGTTGTCAGATGGTACACTTATAAAAATTCAGTACTTAACAACATCTGGCCCTATAGGTAATAATATAGATACTGGATTTACTTTTTCTGATGTAATCAATACATCCACATCGAGTTATGAACTTAAATCCATATCAAGAACTTCATCATCATTTGGAGGAGCAGAGAAAGAATCCTTGGAGGAAATAAGATTTACTTCACCCAAGTATTACGAAATGCAGAACAGGTCTGTTACAGCACTAGATTACAAATATCTAGTTCAAAAGAAGTATCAAAATATTGAAAGTATCAAAACTTGGGGTGGGGAAGATAATGATCCAGTATACTATGGTAGGGTGTTCATTTCACTGAAACCAAAAACGGGGTTCTTCATAACCGATACTGCTAAAAAGAGTATCGTGAATGATATTGTTAAAGATTATAATGTGGTCACTATCGATGCTGAAATAGTGGAACCTGAATACACCTTCATAGAACTTACAACAGAGGTTAAGTACAACCTTAGAGAAGTTCCCCAAGGTGAAGAGTATGTTAAAAGTTTGGTTCTAAGTTCAATACAAAACTTCAATCAAAATAACCTTGGTAAGTTTGACTCATACTTTCGGTTTTCAAGATTGATCTCAACCATTGATGACTCATCCGATGCAATAAAATCGAACATATCAACAGTTAAAATAAAAAACAGATTGATTCCAAATTTGGGTATATCATCATCCTATGTTAGTAGGTTTAATGCAGAAGTGAGTCCTGGAACTCTATCCAGTTCAAACTTCACTTATGAGGGTATCACCAAATGCTTACTAGAAGATGATTCACTTGGGAACATAAATGTGGTTAGTTTTTCTGGTAATGTTAAATTGTCAGTTAAATCAAACATTGGTACGGTTGACTACAATAAAGGTTCCATATCATTAAATGGTTTTTCACCAACAGAGATAACAAACGGTGATGATTATATTAATTTAATATTAACCCCTAAGAGTTCAGACTTATCACCTTTAAGGAATCAGATATTGGAAATAGATTCGGAATCTATAAATATTAGTATGAATAATATATCGGAACAATTTTTAACTCAAAATGAATTTTAAAGATGGAATATCAAAATAATAAAATATCTGAACTAATAGAGTCTCAACTTCCTAATTTTTTACAGGAGGATGGCCCAAAATTTGTTAAATTCGTAGAAAAATACTATGAATTTATGGAGACATCAAAATTAGAAGTTTCTTCTACTGAAGAGTTGAATTTAATTTTCTCTTCTAATACACCGAGTGTTAAAATAAGAGCAAGTCAACAAATAGATGGGTCTGAACACACTAAACATGTTTATGCTGAAGTTCTCAATTCCTACCTTTTGGAAAATGGTAACTATGTTTTTTATATAAAAGAAAACAATGAGCAAATCCAAGTTTTAAGTGTTTCCGATTCAGATGTACATCCATCACTAAACCCAAATGTTGGAATTTTTAATATTGGAGATATTGTATCTCAGGAACAACCTGACAATAAAATCGTTAAAGGTAAGGTGTTACACTTATCAAATAAAACAGTCACTGTAAAAGAAACTGTTGACGGCCAAGAGGTTGATGTTGACTACACTTTTATTGATAAAGTAGTTGTATTGAATAATTTTACACCCGAAAAAGAATATTTTGGCATTTTCGATGTAACTAATACAGGAAATGACACTTTTAATTTAGGGAATGGGTCAAGTTCAACTCCAATATTTGATGTCAACTCTCAAGACTCCACATCAACAAGGGGTTTTTTATCTGGTGATTCAGTTGAAATCCTTACAGGCGACAATGGGTATACTGGTCAATTAGAGGTTATTGATTATATTCAGAATGCAACTTTGTCATCAAAAAATCTATGGAATTTGCAAGATATTGACAGAACTCTTGATGATTATGTTGATTTCTTTATGAAGGAATATCTAGAAGGGTTTCCATTAACATTTCCTAACGAATTTCAAAGTACTGATATTGATGTCGCTGAATTCAAAAAGTTTTTAGTCAAACATTCTAGAGAATTTTATCAGTCAAAAGGGACAGAGGATTCTTTTAAATACTTTTTTAGAACAATTTTCAATGAAGATGTTAAAGTGAGTTATCCAAAAGATAATGTTTTAAAACCATCTGATAACACCTTTTCGAAATCAAAAACTATATTAATAAAACCATCCGATGTAACAATTGTTCCGGAAATTGCTTCTCAAAAAATAGTTGGCCAAAGTTCTGGTGTGAGTGCTTATGTTGAAACTATATCAAGCACCAAAAGAGGTGGATATTTTGTATATGAGATTGCCCTGAATGAATATGGCATTTCCGGTGATTTCTTCGAAGATGAAGATGTATACTTGGAAAGTGACCCTTCAACAATTATAGGTACAATTTATTATGGGGTTTCAAGTGTTTCAATTAATGATGTTGAAGAATCCTTCACAGTAGGTGATATTTTTTATATAGACAGATCTGGTGAAGTTATAGATTACACGGATATTCAAAATATAGATAGGGGAGCCCTTATAGAATTGGATGTTTGTAGTGTAAATTCTGGTAAGATAACTGACATTGAAGTTGTTAATGGTGGTATTGGGTACAGTGTTGGTGATAAGTTGGTATTTGATAATACAAAATGTCTTTCCCCAACTGGTCCAATTAGACCAATAGAAGCAGTTGTATCTGAGATAACTGAATTTGGCTATTCTATTAATAATCCAAATTTTGATAACAACATAGATGATTGGCAAGAGGAAATTGCCGGCCAGTATGGTGAAACAGAATGGTCAAATTCGTTTGGTGGAACTTTAAAATTAATTTCATTTCCACCTTTCTATTCGGGGGTATCTCAACCAATTAATTATGATTTTTCGGATTTGGAAGGTTTTAAATTAAAATTAAGAGTTAATGTAAAATCTTATACTGGTGAAAGATATCTTAGAATTGGGGTATACGATGATTCAACTTCATCTTGGGTTGGTGTTCAATCTTTTCTTGTTGACGGTGTTGGTGAGTATGAAGTTGAATTTGAACCAAGTCAATCTAACAATTTTTTAATTAATTCATCTATCAAAATATCTTGGGGTGGTCAACCACCTATAGAAGATTTATCATATAAATCTATTTATATAGATGATGTTAGAATAGTTGCTCCTAATGGTATTGCTATTGAAAATGGTGTTGGGTTAATAAGTAAAATAAATGTTCGTTGTGATGGTAAAGGGTATATTAAGTATCCAACTTTAACGCAAATAGGTGATCATAATATAACTTCCGAATCTTTTAATTTAATTGGGAATGATGTTGGAACTCTAAAACAAGTTAAAATCAGAAAAACAGGTATTGGGTATAAAAGAAGTAAAGTTGAACATTATCTTGAAGATTGGGAAGGTACACAATCAAGTCTGGTTTTGGATAAGACGCAAATAGGTATTGAATTACCTTATCTTAACCTAAAGATAACAACCCCAAGTGGAGATTTTACAGTTGGTGAAATAGTAAACCACCAAACTCTTGATGGGACTGGTAAAGTTGTATCTTGGGACTCTGGAACTGGTATTTTAGTTTTAAGAGAGTATAGTGGTGTTTTTATTAGTGATGGTGATGATATTATTGAAGGTGATGGTTCATCTGAAACAGGAACTGTGGGTACTGCATCATACAATAAAACCAAATTTAAAATTGGAAACGGCGGGACTGATGTTTGGGCAGATCTAAATTATTCAGTAGCATCTTGGTATGATAGTATATTAAACCAACCTTATAACATAAGTCTGGATTTGAATTCCAGTGGAACTGATGATATTGAATTAAATTTTGGTTCCATATTTGATGATGGTGGTAGATTCTTAAACAACAACAGTTTTATTTCAGATGTAAAATATATACAAGATTCTTTCTACTATCAAGTTTACTCTTACTTGTTGGAATCTTCTGTTGAGGTTAGAAAGTATAGAGACTTACTGAAAAGACTTATTCATCCAGCTGGTATGAATATGTTTGGTAGAATCTCAACTGAAACTGTCAAACAAGTTAAAATGTCTTTCTCCCAAATAAAGACAAATGTTTCAATGGTTATATGGGATTATATTGGCAAACACTCTAATAAACTCATTAGGGATTTTGATTTTTTATATAGTTTGTTGATTCTGGATGGTGATGACAGTTCCCCTTATAATTTAGAATTGCAAATGAGTTACACATCTGGTAACTTTGAAGTTGGACAGGGTGTTCAAAATTTCTCTCAAACTCTATCAGGGATTTCTAGAATTAGTACAATTGGTGGGGGAAGTTATGATTGTTTAATAGGAGAACAAGGTTCTGGAACTTCATATACAACAGAATTGAAAGTTGGGGATTTGATAAAAGTTAAGAATAATTGGCCAAGTAGCTACACAACCATACATAAAGTGACTCAAGTGCTTAGTGATAGTGTTGTAAAATTCACACCCTCCACTGCGTATAACATTAACCAAACAGTTGATGTCACATCAACTAAAGCAAAAGCAAAAGTTAAATCATGGGATAGTGATAATCAAATATTAACATTGGAAGATATTGTTGGTGATTTTTCAATTTCTACTTGGATACTTCAAGATTTCGATGAAACAAGTTGGAATCCAAATATTTTTTCTTATACTGTTTCGGAATCAACACAAGATTTTATTGAAACAGAAGTTGATGGGAGTGATTCTGGTGTCTTGATTCCACAAATATATTATCATGGTTCATATGCTTGTGATTACTTGTACAATGAAAATACACATCAAAATTATAGATTTAAAATAAAATATAAGAATTTAAGACCAGGAACACCAAAGAATAATGACTTTTATGATCATAAAATACTAACAGGAACTGTATCAATTCCACATGATTCTAATTGTGATGGAACTCTCCAATTTTTTACATTAACTGGGGTGGGTACAGATTTTCAAAGTGAATTAATCGTGGGTGACATGATATCTGTTTTATCAACTCATGCAGACCCAGATAAAAACATTTACCAATTGTTTAAAGTGGTTAGTATAAATAGTAATACAGAATTGATAGTAAATATTCGTCATACTGACTCAAATTACACAATTTCCAATTCAGAGTTCTTAAAAAGGGAATTAATAGGCGACTAAATACATTAGTGAGGATAAAATGTCTAGTGTTTTAACAAATAAATTCAGAATACATAATGCTAAATCTTTTGTAGAAGGTTTTAGTGAAGCGGAACCAACTAATATTTATACTGCCATAGGGAAAGTTTCAGAATGGTCCAGTGATGATATATACTCTGGTGCTAATGAAACAACTGAGGAACAAAATCCACCAACTCCATTAGATCATACTCAGAACGAATATGAGGTTTGGAGAAATATGTTTGCAGCTAAAAAAATTAAATCCACCGATATAACACATGTTATACCGAAGGTTGATTGGGAATCAGGTAAAAGATATTCACAGTATGGTGATTTGGATGACTCTTTATTATATGATGTTATCAATAGTGACACACCAAAACCTTTTTATGTTGTGACAGATGACTTCAATGTATATAAATGTTTATTTAATAACAATATAGAATCGAACGATAAACCCATACACACTAGTACAACCCCACAACCATATCCAGATGGGTATATTTGGCAATACATGTATACAATTTCTGCCAGTTCTGCATTTAAATTTATGACGGAAAACTTTATCCCAATTCAAACTTTAGATGTAGAACCCGTTGGCGCTGGGAATTGTTCATCTACAAACTTACAGTGGAATGTTCAAAATGAGGCCAAAACCTTTGGCCAAGGGAGAATTGATGTAATATCCAGAAGATATGCCTCTGCTGATAGTTCTGGTGATGGTTATGTTTTTACATCTGCGGTTATATCATCAATATCTAATGTTACTGATGATCCAACTGACGGTGATTTGACAACAATCACTATTACAACTACCTTAAATATGTCCAATGGCTATTACGATGGTATGACAGTTTTCAGTCCATCCAGTAGTAAAGCTTTTGTAATAAAGGGTTATACACAAGCAACTGGTGGAGATCAGATAGAAGTTTATGGTAATTCCACAGGTCTAACTGGAACCATTCAAATACTCCCAACAGTTGTTGTTGATGGTGACGGAACAGGTGTTCAAGCGGTTCCAGTTATGGGTGCTTCTGACAATGCTTCCGATGAGAATCAAATTGATAGTGTTTTAGTATTAAATGGTGGTTCTGGATACACTACCGCAACTGTAAGTTTTGTGAATGCTAGTACTGCCACCACCGTAGACGCAAAGTTTGATGTCATTATACCACCAATTGGAGGTCACGGTAGTGATGCTGTCGAAGAACTGGGTGGTTTCTTTGTTATGATTAATACTAAATTTGAATATAATGAGTCGACAACTGGTAAGAATTTACCTGTTGCAAATGATTACAGACAAATTAGTTTAATTAGACAACCAAAACTCAATGAAGGTCCAGATTATCTAGATGCGTCATCCGACCTATATATACAGTGTAAAACCTTGATTATTGATACTGGACAAATAGACGATGAAACGACTTTTGCCATTGATGAAACTATAACTCAATCTGGGACAAATGCAACTGGAATAATTGTAGATGTTTTAGATGGTGACAATAGTACGAAAGAAATAAGACTAGTAAATGTTACAGGGACTTTCAACTTAACAAATAGGATAGAAATGTCAACAGGCCTTGGTGCAGATTTAATTTCTAGTATAGTTGATGAAGAATTATTAAAAAATTCTGGGGATGTTATGTTTGTTGAACAAAGAAGTGGCATTACGAGGAATGAAAATCAAATTGAAGATATAAAAATAGTACTTGAATTCTAGTATAAATAGTATTATAATATAAAGTAAGAGGTTTATATATGGCTAAATATGAAACTAGAAAATTATTAACAGATTTTAATACTAGACCGTACCATGATGATTTTGATGTAGACAAAAATTTCCTTAAAGTTCTTTTCAAACCTGGAACTGCACTACAAGCAAGAGAGATTACACAACTCCAAACAATCCTAAGTGAACAAATCCATAGATTCGGTAATCATATATTTCAAGATGGTTCACCAATCAGAAATGGTACTTTCAACGTTGATGTAAATGTAAAATATATAAAATTAAAAGATCAATCTGCTGGTGTGGATGTATCTTCTTTTATTAGTGAACTTGAAGGTAGAACTTTGGTTAATAATGAAGGTTCTGAACCAATCATATTTGAAGTTAAGAAAGCTATCCCAAAAACTGCAACTGAACCAAATACTATCATAGGTTCTTATAAATCTGGAAGTGTTGAAATTGCAGGAGAGGAAACCCCACTGACGACTCAATCAGTTCAAGGTAAATTAAATAGAACTGTTGAAGTTGTTAAGAGGGGTGAAGATGGTATAGCATTAGATGCTGAAATAACAGGACCATCCTCCTTAGCGTCTGTAGTTGGAGATGCTTCCAAATTTATAGACAGTTATGATCCTAATGACCCAGAACACTCGGCAATATTCTATATCTCAGGTTTTTTTCATAGAGTGAAACCTCAAACTATTGTATTAGATAAGTATGGAAACACCCCAACTTATAGAATTGGGTTGGAAGTTGATGAAAGTATTGTAACTCCTGCGGATGATGCTTCACTTTATGACAATGCTCAAGGGTCTTCAAACTTTTCAGCCCCAGGAGCAGATAGATTTAAAATTTCATTAAATTTAACTAAAAAAGAATTACAGGATAGTTCAAATTTAATAGATAATAATTCTTGTGACTTTTATGAATTTGTTAGAGTTAGAAATGGTCAAAAAGTAGATCAGATAAAAAATGCTCAATATGCTTACTTGGCAGAAGAAATGGCTCGTAGGACATATGATGCTAATGGTGATTTTGTTGTTAGAAACTTCACACTAGATATTGATGAATATAGTCAATCAGAAGTTGATGCTGCTGCCTTATTAAACCCTCCTGTGGATTTAACTGAAAAGTTAAAACTTACATTAGACCCTGGAAAAGCATATGTTCATGGTAGAGAGATTGAAACAATTTCGACAGTAACTCTTCCAGTAGATAGAGGTAGAGATGAATCTAGGGTCGAATCAGAAAATATAAGTACTTTTGTCGGTAATTACGTTTATGTTGATTTTCCAGCACAGTTGTTGACTGGTGAAGAATTCCCAACTATCAACTCAAATGAAAAATTGGAAGTCTTTAACAGAGGTGAAGAACATATAGGATCATGCAGAATAAAACAATTGAGTTACGATTCTGAAGGATATAAATTATCATTTTTTGACTTAAATTTAACATCTGGTTCATCGAAAGATATTAAATCTTTTAGAATTTCGGACACCTCTACTGAGGTTGTTTTGGAGGTTTCAGATAAAAGTGAAGTTGCAGGTGGTACAGTAGTTTCACAACAATCAAGAAGCACTTTGTTATTCCCTATTTCAAAATCTTCTTTATCTGATGTGGAAAATGTTTCTCTTTTATATAATAAATCTGTTATTGCAAATGCATCAAACGATGGAAATAATAATTCATTATTATCAATAAGTGTAAATGACCCTGTTCAATTTTTAGGGACAGGTACTTTTATTTATAGTTCTCCAGTGGAACTAGAATTTAATAGAAGTAACTTTATTATTATTGATAAGCTTACTGGTGAAAATTACGACACCTTTAGTGTAAATTTTGTTTCCAATGGTCAAGCCAATATAACAATTCCTAATAAGAATTTGGGTGGTCGGGAATTGAGAGTATTATATAAAGTTCAAACAACAATTCAGAATTCAAAAACAAAAACAAAAACTGCTGACACGATTGTAATTGATAATACTGACCAAATTGTAATTGATGATGATACTGGCCAAACCAGATTAGATGGTATGAAAATAGTTGGTAAAACAGTTCCTCTTAATGGGTATCCTGATGTTATCAAAATAGTTTCAATAAAGGGTAGTGATAATGTTGATATAAAAGATCGGTATGAATTTGATAATGGTCAAAGAGATTCTTTCTATGATTATGCTTCATTAAAATTAAAATCAGGTGTGGTTGTACCCGATTCCAATAGTTTTACTATAGAATTGGAATATTTTCAACACCCTACATCTGGTGAGGGATTTTTCTCGAAAGATTCTTATTCTGATGTAGATTATGAAGACATTCCAAATTATTTTTCGAAAAATACTGGTAAATCTTATAGTTTAACAGATGTTATTGACTTTAGACCTACAAGAGATGCTAATGATAATATTGCAGGTAGTTTAATACCTTATGGATCAGTAACAGATTTCTTGGAAATTACTTACAAATATTTCTTACCAAGAATTGATAAAGTTGTTGTGACGAAAGATAAAGAGTTTAGAGTTATAAAAGGGACATCTTCTGATTTTCCAGTAACACCACCTGATGATCCTAATGCTATGTCTCTATATATTATTACGGTTCCTCCATACACTTATAATGACAATGATTTAAAAGTTATTCCTATCCATAACAGAAGATATACAATGAGAGATATTGGTATTTTGGATAGAAGAATTGAGGAACTACAGGCAAGGTCTAATTTAAGACTTTTACAGGAAAAATCTAAGAGTGTCCAGATTAGAAATAATAATGGTGTTGATATATTCAAGAATGGTATACTCATTGATGATTTTTCTGGACACAGTATTGGTGATACAAATTCTTCAGATTATAGATGTTCAATAGATTTTGAAACAAATGAATTGAGACCTTCATTCTATAGTGATTCACACGAAATTTCTTTTGATTCTTCGGATTCAAATAATATCAACATGGTTAAGGTTGGTCCTTTATTATTGTTGGAACATACAGAAGTTTTACATCAATCACAGCCTGCTGCAAGTAAACCTATAAACTTAAACCCACACAACATGACCTACTGGTTTGGTGAAATTAAAATGAACCCTTCTTCTGATATGTGGTTCAGTCAAGATTTAAAACCTAGAGTCAACGTTAATGATTCTGGTGAAAATGATGCTTGGGAAAATTTATCAACAAGTGTTTCTTCAGAGTTGGCGCAAGGTTTTGGAACTCAATGGAATGATTGGGAAGACTTGTGGACTGGTAGAGAAAACTTTGTTTCGAATCAAGAAGCAGACCCATCTTCACTGGTTGAATCAAATGTTGTTAGATTACAAAATAGAGAGACTCAAAATTATTTGTTTGATGCTGTTGACAAGATCAATGTTGTAGGTTCTGGATTACCAAATAGAATTGAAAGAGATTTAACAAGTAAGAAAATAGACACCAGTATTGTACCTTTCATGAGACCCGATGAGGTTATTTTCATAGCAACCAACTTAAAACCAAAGACCACATTTTATGGGTTCTTTGATGATACTGCTTTAAGTTCGCCTGATATTGAACCTTGTTCTCAGATAGTTGTTACAAACCCTTCTAAAGTTTTTAATGACGGTTTGTATGACGGTGAAATTATAACTGGTGTTGATGGTGGAACTGCTAGAGTGGTTAAAAATGCAAATGATGGTAGTGGGTTAATATATGTTCAATTACTAACAGGTACATTTTCCTCTAATGAAACTATCAATGGTGGGACTTCTCTAGTTCAAGCGAAAATAAGTACAATAACAACCCCAACAGATTTAAAATCTGATGCTTCGGGTTTATTGTGTGGAGTTTTAAATATCCCAAGTTCAGAGACTAGTAAGTTTAGAACTGGCCAAAGACTTTTGAGATTAATTGATAATCAAGATAATGATTTGAGTAATTCAGAATCAGTAGCTGAGAGTAGTTACACTTCTCAGGGATTAATGGATGACCCAGAAAATTATGTTGTTTCAACTAGATTACCATTAATCAAGAGGTCGAATATATGTGATGAACTTTCTGTTTCGAAAGATGTATTTTCCAGAGAGTTGACATCGATTAACAGATGTCTAGATTGGAAAGACCCTCTATCACAAACGTTTATAGTTGATCCTGCATCCAACAGAAATGGAGTTTTTCTGAAGTCTGTTGATTTGTTTTTTAAGTCTAAGGATGATACTTTACCAGTTATGGTTGAGATTAGACCAACTATTAATGGTTATCCTTCTACATCTACTGTAATCCCTTTCTCGGAAGTTATATTAAATCCTTCTCAGGTTGTTGTCTCAGAAGGACCAGATGCGTCAGAAGATTCTAATAAGAACACAAGATTCACTTTTGATGCTCCAGTTTATCTGATTCCAGGTGAATATGCAATAGTTGTAAAGACGAATAGTAGCCAATATCAAATTTGGAGTGGTGTTGTAGGGAATTCTACACTGAATACAGATGGAAGTTCCGATATACTAAATCCAAAAATATCTAAGCAACCATTAGTTGGAAGTTTATTCTCTTCTCACAATTCTGGTGTTTGGGATGCTATTAATAATGAATCTATAATGTTTAGGTTGAATAAATGTCAATTTAACACTTCATTAGAATCAACAGCAATATTGAATGTCACTGTTCCATCACAGTCTGAGAGTTTTGACTTGTTCAAATTTAATGTGTCAATGCTGAAAAACTTTTTTGGAAGTCAAAACCCAACTTTTAAATACCAACTTGGAACTTCTAATTTGGTCGAGTTTCATGAAAATAGAAATATTGAATTGTCTAGTAGTAAATCTTTTGGTGGAAATACAACTCTAAAAATAGAGGCAAAGATTCCAGCATCTTCTAATGTTGATGTTTCCCCTGTTATTGACATGGAGAGGGTAAGTTTAATCACAGTTGGAAATATTGTTGATGCTGTTCAATATGATGCTTCCGATTTGACTATACAATCTGGGGGAACTGGTTTTTCAACTGGTGAAAAATTATTCTTGACAGATTCTCATGATAGTTCTAAACAAGCTATTTTCGAAATTCAAGCAACTAATGGTGCTATTACAGGTTTCACTCTATTATCCTCTTCTAAGGAGATGACAAATAGTGTTAATATTACAAGTAACACCGCTGGACCTGATGATGCGATCGTAATTGCTGATAGTGAAACTTCACCTTCTGGTAGTGTTGCTGATGCTGTATATATCTCAAAGAGGGTAAACTTACAATCATCATATGAATCTAAGGATATAAGAGTTTACCTTGATTTGTATAAACCAGCAGGAACTGATGTCTATGTTTATTACAAAGTTGCTAGTACAAGTGATTCTGTTATTTTTGATGATAGGAATTGGTACTTGATGAAACAAGTAACACCAGAGTATGTGGTCTCTGAATACAATAATGATTACAGAGAATATGTGTTTGGTACAGATTCTAGTCATAATGGTGTTGAACTTGTACATGACCAATCATTAGTTGATTTTAACGTGTATGCAATTAAGATTGTTTTGTCTTCTGATAGTAGTGTAAAAGTACCCAAAGCTAGAAATCTTAGAGCAATTGCCCTACAAGAACCTGTTAGTGTATAAATATAAGTGATATGGGATAAGTTGAATTCTTTAACGTTAAAAGAAATCATTCTTATATTTTTTATGTTTTATTTTTAGCACTTTAAGAAGTTTTCATTCTATTAATTTTTAAAGATAAGTAGGCTTAATTCTGTATAAGGAACGACAAAGCATGGTATGGCTACCAATATACTTTCACAAATCGTTCGGGTCTGGTAGGACTAAAGCGGAAATAATTTATGAGGTTTCGCCAAACTTTTGTTTTATAAAGGAGTGGGTATGGCTAACCCTACAAATAGAGAAGAACTGAAACAGTTTTGTTTAAGAAAACTTGGAAAACCTGTAATAGAGATAAATGTTGCTGACGAGCAGTTAGAAGATAGAATTGATGATGCTCTTAAAATGTATCATGATTTTCATTATGATGGTATTGAGAGAATTATAATTCAACATGAAGTCACTCAAACAGATAAAGATAATGGTTACATTACAATGAGCGATGCCGTTATTTCTATTGAGAAGATATTAGATCTGAATACAGGTAGTTCAAATGAAATACTATTTGATGCTCAATTCCACATGAATTGGGATGCCCTATACGCTTTTAATCAAACACCATCCCAAATGCAATATTATACAGCAACACAAGAAAATTTAAATCTTATCAATCAAATATTAAATGGTAAACAAATTCTCAGGTATAGAAGACATACTGATAAACTTTATATCGATATGGATTGGGATAAAATTGAAGTTGGTGGTTACATTGTTATTCAAGCATATCAAATAGTGAACCCCACAGTTTATGAGGATGTTTGGTCTGATAGGTGGTTAAGGGAATATACAACTGAATTGTTTAGAGAACAGTGGGGTCACAACCTGAGTAAATATTCTGGAGTTCAGATGCCAGGCGGTGTAACTTTCAACGGTGGAGATATTCTATCAGAAGCGCAAACAAGATTGAGAGAACTTGAACAAGAACTCCGAGACACTTACGAAGAACCTCCAACTTTTTACATGGGGTAATCATGGCAACTAATCCATATTTTAATAAAAACTATTCTTCACAATCAGAACAAGATCTGTATGATGACTTAATGGAAGAGTCAATCAAGATTCACGGAATTGATGTCAGTTACTTACCAAGAGATGTTCAAAAGATAGATTATCTATTCAAAGATGTTGAAGTTTCTCGATTTAACACAACTCATGATATCGAAATGTTTGTTGACAGTGTTGAGCAGTTTGGTGGCGAAGGTGATTTCTTATCCAAGTTTGGCGTGGAGATTCGTGACACTTTAGAACTTACTGTAATGGTTAACAGATTTGACACTCTCAATATAGGAAGACCGAAAGAAGGTGACTTGATTTTCTTTCCTTTCAATAAACAACTCTTTGAAGTTATGTTTGTTGAAGATGAACAAATATTCTACACTCTTGGTAAAAAGTTTGTGTATAGATTGAAATTAGAACTCTTTGAGTATTCTAATCAGATGATTAACACTGGTATTGAAGATATTGATAATATTCAATACAAAAATGCTTACTCTATTGAACTTACAACTACAACTGGAACTGGTGATTATGTTGTAGGTGAGAATGTTTTTCAAGGTACTGATTTAGCTTCTGCTACTGCAAAAGGTAGGGTTGCTTCATGGGCAAATAACACTTTAGAACTTATTGATGTTGTTGGTAAGTTTGTGGAAGGTGTAACTGTTGATGGTGACGGCGGCGCATCTTATGAGATAGATTTACCAGATAGTTATGAGGATGTTGAACTTGATATGCCAAATGATCCATTATCTGATAATATTGACTATGAAAAAGAAGCAGATAAAGTGATTGACTTTTCAGAAAACAATCCTTTCTCTGAAGAAGATTTATAGTAAGTCTTATAAATATATTTGTTATGGCTCTATACAATGAATATTTTTACCACAAAACTATTTTCAAAAGCGTTGCTACTTTTGGAACCCTTTTTAACGATATAACTGTAAAACGAAAAACTTCAGATGGTAATACTGTAAAGGAGTTGAAAGTTCCTTTATCTTATGGACCGAGAAGTAAATTCCTTGCTAAAATTGAAGAATCTGATAAAAATGTAGCAATTACACTTCCAAGAATAAGTTTCGAGATGTCTGGGTTTTCTTACGATTCTCAACGAAAACTAAACTCACTTGGAGTTCGATATAATACAACAGAAACTGGTTCTGAAAAATCCATGTACAATCCAGTTCCTTACAATATTGGATTTTCTCTAAATGTCTATGTAGAACATTTTGATGAAGGTTTACAAATAATAGAACAGATTGTTCCCTTTTTCAGCCCTTATCTAAACATCCCCTCTAAACTTGTCTATGATGATATGGGAATCGTTGATGACGTTCCAGTATTACTCAATGACGTTTCTTTAGAAGAGAGTTATGAGGGTCAGTTTGAAGATAAGAGGGTTATTATGTGGAACCTGAGTTTTACCCTTAAAACGAATATATTCAAACCAGTAAAAGAGTCTGATTTAATTCGTCAAGTTGAGACAAATGTTATTTCAACTCCAACAGGGGATTCTGGGGAAGTTACTCCTCAAGAAAAACAACAAGCACAAGAATCTGGTTCAAAATCAAAATCTATTACAAAACCTGGACTTACAGATCAGGGTCAACCAACTACAAAAGAATCTGAATCTGTTCCGAAAGAACAAATTGAAGCAGATGATGATTTCGGTTTCATTGAAGATTTCCTAGAAGGTATCTAATGTCAAAAGATTTCAAAGACATAGAAGAGGTGTTGGATATACTACCAGAAGAATCTGAAATAAAAGACTTGACAGAAGTTGAAGAAAATAGTATAATAGAAGTTCAAGATGAAAAAGATGAGTTTTCAGAAGAAATGCAAGAAAGTCGCAGAAAAGATTACAAGTTTGCGAGAAAGAATCTGAAAAATGCTATGGATATTGGAAACGAAGCTTTGGAAGACTTGATAGAGATTGCGAAGAGTTCTCAACAACCAAGAGCATACGAAGTCATAGCAACTCTTGTTAAGAATGTTTCTGATGCTTCTGATAAACTGATGGATGTAAATAAGAAACTTCATGAGATTGAAATCATCGCAGAACCAGAGAAGAACTTGAAAAATATGGATAAACTTGAACTGAATCAACAGAACAATACATACTATGTTGGTTCAACTGCTGATTTACAAGAACTTATCAACAATACAATGTCAGATAAAGAATTGATAGAAATTGATAAAGATGATGAGGATGA
>CETG01188264.1_pt1 | contig 22019 bp, 25 predicted proteins | sample 361471 | NCBI WGS metagenome assembly CETG01 (sample SAMEA2622696, study PRJEB7988) | marine metagenome | isolation source: saline water (ENVO:00002010), including | reverse complement strand
TTATTTTTCTACTGGAAACATTTGTCCCAAATATATTACAGGCATTATTATTAAAGCAAGCTCCTCCTCCTAGCGAAAGTCCAGTTTGATTGATATCTCCCATTAGATCATTATCTTGAATTCGACTAAACCCACCTGAGGATCTACTTATAAACTTAGATTTATAATTATTGATAGTATCATCAGCTGAAATTCCTATTTCCGCTGCTTTTCTATTAATATCTGTGCAGATAATTATTCCTTTTACTTGTCTTTTAGTCCATTTTTTATTATTCATATTTTCACAATGCATCTCGTCTATAGGTGCATGTCTAATGTTATCAGAGATAAGATTATCTTCTATTTTTGAGGGGATATAATAACCTTTTTGATTAAGTGCAGGACCTCTTCTCATAAGCTTATAATATGAGCCACTAATACCTTTTTTATTATCATTTTGCAAAGTATATATAATAGGACAATCAATTTCCTTCCATATTTTTGACTTGTTTGAAAGATTAGATGTTTTATAGGCAGACAAATCGAGTGCTTGCTCAGGTAGTTTTATTCCTATAACAAATTCACCTTTAGGTTTAGGACATTTACTTGGGACTTGTCCTAAATTATCTAGTATTCTTTTACTGCTATTTATCTCATCAACTACAAAATCTAATGCATTATCAACCTTAGAACTTAGCTTAAGAGACGATTCATCTGACTTATTGATCTGTAATGTCATAGTTACAAGCGTATACCCACTAGTTAATATGAGAACCGAGATAAGACTGGAAACAAGAAGTTCTGCCAATGTATATCCTTCTTCAAAATTCTTACTCCTTAATAAACTTCTTTTTGCAGAAAGTAGATAAAGAAAAAAATGGTTATACATAATTTATCTGTTGTTAGGAGGACACCAACTATGAGCCTCGCTAGTTAATAAAATACTAGTCCAATGAATCTTCTCATTAAATTTATTCACAGTGTAATTAATTTCTGCAATGCTTTTATCTATTGTTGTGATATTACCTATATTTAAAGGCCGTTTGCTATTAACTATTCTAGTAATAACAACAGGTTTTCCCATGAAAATTCTATTTCTAGTTTGACCAACTACTGTCCTTTCATCTGAACCGGGAGTCCATGTTCTATTTTTCCAACTTGGTAATCTTGCAAAAGTACGTATAACATCATCGCAATAATAATTAGAATTAGATGAAATTCCAGTGTTATAAAATGCACTTGAATTTTTACTAGGAGCAACGTAATGTTCGTTCCATAATTCTATTTTTAATTTTTCAATATCTCGTCTTATCTCATCATTTATAGCTTTCCTTAAATTTGCTTTGTAAATTGTTGCCTGTCTTAGGGAAACTAATTGGATAGAAATAGTCACAATTGATATTAATAAAACAATACTTATAATTGACTCAGTTAGGCTGAAACCAAACTCACTATTTAAGCTGTTATATAATTTTTTTTTGCCTATATTTTTTATTATCATTAGTTCTGATAAAAGTCCCTTAAAGTGTCCCAGCTTTTTATAGACTTACCCCTATAGTAAGGAACACCATAATTGTAAACTGATTTATTAAACCTTTTTACCAAATTTTTACTAAAATCTTTATCAAACTCCCAATATATTTTTGAACTGCCAGCTTGATCAAGACAAAAGTTTTTAGTCCATGCAGCTCCTTTATAATATTTATTTTTCACTAAAGTTGATTTAGAAACTAATTCTATTCCATAATAGTCTATCCATCGATTTCCTTTTCTATCTCTTATAAAAGGAGAATTACCCAAATTAATATAAGATCTCCGTCCTCCTATATCTTTCGAAGTAAATCTTGCTTCATTAGAGTTTATAACTAATCCTCTGAGGCTATAGGAATCATTTCCTGAGTCCCATACAAGAGCCATATCAAGCATACTATTATCACTTGGCGAAGATGAACTTGGTCTACTGCCTATTGCTATTATATAAATATTTTTCATATAAGGATCCCATACTTTATTTTGTTTGCTTTCAAATGGAATTAACTTTCCGTTTGGGCTTTTAAGAACTCTAGGCGCTCTATCTTGTACATTCATTTGATTTTCAGGGTTATTTAGGTAACCATATATTCCTCTAAAAGTAACTATTAATTTTGAACCACTTTTTGGATTTTGGTAATATTTTGATCTTGTTATTGAAGTTGTAAAAGTAGTCTCTGGAGCATATATAAAAGCGCTAAATGATTCTTTATAATTATCGCCAGTATGACTTACTAAAAATGAGTTAAAAGGTAAATTTTGATTTTTTGTTAATTGCATACCACCCAGAGGCGAACACTCTAATTCTTGCTTCCCACTCTTATTAGCTATTGCGGGTAATACATTTTGACCAGGTTGTTCAAATACAATTGTCAAGTTTTCAGGTTTCCCAGATCCGCATGCTGCATTTTTAGATTTATGTCTATTACAGATTCGTCCTCCATTACTTACATCAACAGACCCTTTGATAACTAAAGTTACTCGAGAAGTATCAGAAGTTACTATTCCAAAAAAAGCATCCTTTCCCTTTACAATCAGGTCATCTACAGTAACTGTCCTGTCTTGGCTCGTATATCTATCCCATCCATCGGTCTCTAAGAACCTGCAATTAGTCCATCGCTGCCAACTAGTATTTTGTGTGCAAACAACTGGCCCAAGACTCCAAGGCGCAGAGTAACCAGAAGGTACTTTCCTAGAGATTGTTGGCTTTGGAGGTAAACCTAATGGCTGAACCCATACACCTCCATTAGCTTTATTGTTATCTGGCAGGGAAGATTGCTTTACTCCTAGCTTGTCTTTTAATCTAGAACATTCCAATGAGGAATATAAATTTTTTCTCCAAATTATAGATCCAATTTTATCACCACTCGTTATTAAATTACCAAGGAATAGTGAGTTCACATCACGTTCATTTTCACCTGCACTAATAAAACCAAATCCTGAACTGCTGACTGTTTTAATTACCTGAATATTTGCCCTTAATTTATTTGCAGCATTTTTATAGTCTCCAGTGTCTAAGGTTTTTGTATAGCCTTCAATAAGGATTGAATTCTCTCCTCCTTCTTCATTACCTACATAATCAATAGACTTTAAAGAAAAAATTTGTGAATTATTTCTCGTACCATAAGAACTTAATATAGAGCTAACCAACTGTTCTTTTAATAGAAGAGTTCTTAAAGAAGATCTATGCGAATTCCAGTCTATTTTCTTTGCTTGTTGTCCTTGCCCTAAATATGTGCAAACTGGCGCAACTTGTCTCCCAGCACATTGAGGATAGTTAATTCCATTACACCATTTATTACTATTATCAGTCCAATATAATTTGGATAAATCAGGAAAGTTTCCTTTAGAGAACTTGCCTGGATAAATTTTAGAAAACTTAGAGTTTCCAAACTGAGGACATTCATTATTATTAGCTTTTATACTACAAGCTTTTGCTAACCAAAAGTAATAAAAAGCACCTCCTTTACTATTATTAAATAAAGATCTTATTATTGAGATTCCAGACTCATTTGCATTTTTAGCTTGTAGTTCAAGTGAATTGATTCTTGCAGTCGAATAACGATTTATTGTTGCAGCAATTAAACCAGTTAGTGCAATAGAAACACCTATAGATAAAACAAGAATTTGAGTCAATGAAAAACCATCTTCTTTTAAAAGATATGAATTTATTTTTAATTTCGATAAAAATAATAAACTTTTTACTTTTTCTTTATAAATTTTCATTCCATTTATAGGGAATAAATTTATTTCTACTGAGAGAAAAATTTAAGTATATTTCTACCTACAGTTTATATTTCTGACATATCTTGAACCTTTTTCATTACCAGTATTCTCTTTTAATTTAGTTGCGCCTGAGAATGAGTCATAACATCCCACAACTCCAAGGCCAGATGCTGAAATTGGATAGGCTAAGAAATTTAATCTCGTTCCTGAAAGGCTCATTCTTATATTGTATGCACCACTTGGGCTATACCACTGATTGCGATTTTGAGCAGACCAATTAACTACTGAGCTATTACTTCTCTTGCACTGATCTGGGTTGCCCCACCTGCAACCAGTAATTGTTATGTATTGCCCTAATTGACTTGAATATCTAGGCGTCACACTATTTTCTGTGTAGTAAGCCTGTGCTGCTTTTAAATAAGAAGCAATAAGGGACGAAGCTTCTTTCTGCTTAGCTTTTTCACTAGCATTCTGAAAACTTGGAATAGCAATTGAAGAAAGAATCCCAATAATTACCACTACAACTATAAGTTCTACGAGTGTAAAGCCAGATTGATGGTGTTTTCTCCTGGTGCCTATATACCTAACTAAAGCCGATTTAAAACTGTTAGTCATTTACAACAAGCGTGATACTTCTAATATTATCAATATGCAAATATATCGACAACAGTTTTTAGGCTGTTTGGCGCAAATTGTATTTTTCAGTACATTTAGATTTTATCCACATCAATAATTAATGCTCTTAAAGCCATCTCTAATATTAATTACTCCTACATAAAGTACCTCTAAGAGATGGATTTTTTTTGCTACCAGCAGTTTTAGAAGAATAACGATAATAATTCTGATATATACCTGTCCTTAAAATTGCCGAAGGTGCTTCTATTACTATACATTTGGGAAAAACTAAGCTGGTGATTAAATCATGCCTTTCTCCAATTACAATGACCACTGAGTTATTACCTGTATTTGAACTAGGCATAGAAATATGTCCTTTTGGCGTAATAAAAAAGTCATTACTAACTTCCTGAAATATATCTTTGCCTAAGTAAGGTCTTTGTCTGGCAATATTGACTTTCTTAGTATTATCCATCCCTTTGCATTCAACACTTAAAGGATAACCTTCCATATTAATAGGAATATTTGCAGCCTTTACAGAGCAAGAACCATTCCACCTCCTTGCTTCTCTTCTGACTAATTCTATATATCCTATTGTCTCTCTAATGTAACTATTTTGCTTCTCTTTATATATCCATTTTAATGAAGAGGGGATTGAAATGGATGCTAGGAATCCAACAATAGAAATAACAATTAATAACTCGATAATGGTAAAGCCATTGCTTAAAAAAATTACTTTGCTTTTATTTCTAGTCATTTAAGCTGCATTTATTAATTGTCTAACAAGCTTCCATTATAGCCACTTGGTATATCTTGAGTATATTTTTTAATATAAGAAGTTTGATTAGCGGAATGAACTTCAAAGGTTTTCCATAGCAACATTGACTCCTTAATAAACTTCTGATCTCTAAAGCCACCTATACCAAATAAATTACCGATTTGCAAAAAAGGATTCAAAGTATCTTCTAAAAAATAACTATGTTTATAGAAATTGCTATCGAATTCAGAGTTAATATCTTTATAATTGCTGCAACCTTTAACCTCACTAAAATTAGTGCTATCAGAGCAATAGATTTCTGAAGCTTTGGATGGATGTTGGATATCAAAAGTCAGGATCTTTAAAGCTAAGAATGAATAGAGGAGTAGTTGGAATTTTGAAACCATCTCAGATCTTTTCATTGGTAACCAATTTAATTATAGACACTATTAGGATTTCTAGCTATCTAAGCAAATCAAAGCTCTAATAGTTTCTTAAATATAAAAATTGACCATATGAATTTTTTTTAGGATATCAATCCAAAAATCTTGGCCTACAATACAGACTAGATAAGAACCAATAGAAAGATAGGGACCAAATGGTATTTTCTGCCCTTTCTGTACAACCTTTAAGATTAATAATATTAAGCTTGCAAAACCTCCTATATATATTGCAAGTAAAAAGGATAGGAGCATTGATTTAAAACCTAACCAGCTTCCGATAACAATCATAAATTTGCTATCTCCAGCCCCAAAAGCACTTTTACCTATAACTAGAGAAATCAAAAATGTAATTATTTCAAGTAGAATAAAGCCAAGGAATCCAGATAAAGCGCTAAAACCTAGATTTTGCAATGCTATTAAAATGCTTATACTTAGGCCTGAAATGAAATTAAAAGAAAGCCCAGAAATAAAGCCAACCATTATTAAATCATTAGGTATAATCATGTTTTCAAAATCTATCAAAGCTACTATCATTAAAATAGTAGTAAAGATTGACAATGAAAAAATATTTAGATTAGTCAGATTATTATTATAAGAATATAAATTAATAGCATATAAAATTCCACTAAAAATTTCTATAATGGGATAGGTAAATGGAATATTGTAGCTACAGTATCTGCATTTACCTAAAAGAATTATCCATGATATAACAGGAAAATTATCGTACCATCTTATATTCTTTTTACATTTATTGCAGTAGCTTCTTGGTTTTAATATAGACTGCTTCTTGGGGACTCTATATGTTGCTAAATTAGTAAAACTCCCAACACATAAACCAATTAAAATATAGGCTAATTCCATCCTTAATTGTCCTTAAATCTCGAAAAATAGAATTTTTTTTGAAATGCTCTAAGCATATCTTTTTCATTATAGAGCTTAAAGCTAAATAGACTTTTGATTTGATCTTAAACTTCCCCATAAAACTGCATTGGTATCTTTCGAAGCTTTTTGATTGTTTCTCATTTAACTTTATTAACAACTCCTAAAAAACTTACTTTCTAAGAGGGAAGAGATGTCTTCTCTCCCAAGCTTTGCATAAATTACTTCATTATCAAGGAATTTTGACTGATTTGTATGAGTTAACAAGTTGTTTTGAGAAGTTATTATGCAAGGCTAAAATAGTTTGATTTCTCTTTGAGATTGATTTTCTTCGGTTTATTGCAAAAAATTCGAACATGGCTTTAAAGGCCATCATACAAAATATCTATTAAGAGATTTAACTTGGCTTGCTTTGAACTCAATTTTCTGAAAGGATAAATCAAATAACTCTATCTTTCGTGAAGCTTTGTCTTATAAGTCAAAGAATAAAATCTTTAATTTTTTGAAAAATGTCAATCAAGACATTGTTCAACTACATTTTGATAGTGATGGATTTACTCTCGCAGAATTAATAGTAGCCAGCTCGATATCATTAGTAGTTCTAATCACGGGATATTCATTGATGCAGAATCTATTTTTGATAAATAAATCTGACGAAGATAATTTGATTTTAAGCGGGAAAATTGATAATGCCCTTGATTATTTGGTTGATGAAATTAATAGTGGATCAAGACTATTTACTAATTCAAAGCAATTACCTAAGGAGTGTTCAAATATCAAGGGTGAATTTTTGATAGGTATTAAGTTACCTATTCAGGCTCTGAATTTAGGAGCTTATTCTTCAAATCATGAAGAAAGCAATTCATGGGTAGATGTTAAGTGTCCCATAATATATTCCATTGATTTAGATAAAAAAAATTCTTTAGGTAGATTTTCTTATAAGCTTATAAGAAAGGGCCCATTAATTGATAATAAGGGCTATTATATTGGAAATAAAATTTCTAGTTCTAAAATTCTTGATGGAATAAGCTCGACTACTGAAAATAATTTGAATGTTATTTGTTCAGAGGAAAGTGGATGGAATAAAAAAATTGTAAAAGGTATTTCTATTTGTACAGATAAATATAGAAGATCTGCTGAAATTACAATTACAGGAGAAAGATTAAAACCAAATTATCAGTATTCATTTATTACTAGAACATCAGCTGCAACTAATAGAATCATGGATGATGATTTGATTGTAGGTAATAGTAATAGTGAAGAGGGAGAAAAAAAACATAACCCCTATCTTGATCCAATTCATGGCGATAAATGTACACAATTTAGGAGTTCAATGATGTTCCAAGGGTTAAGATTGCAGACTGGTTGCTATGGGGAACCAGGCTCGGGTCCAAAAGGTAATGGATGGCATCCAGACCCTTGTGCTTATTCAAGATATCCAAGTGGTTGTTCCTCATACGCTTTTCGTACTAGCCAAGGTTGGTTCCCTTGTGTGGCCAACAAAGAAAAGTTTTATTATAAAGTTCCAAAAGGTAATCCTAGAGTAACTAGCTCAGATTGCAAAGACAAATTTCACCCTAAAGGGATAAAAGCACGACCTTTTATTAAGGGAGTATCTTTTTAATTATTTCTTTTAATCTACACTAAAATATTCGGATTATTTTTTGTCATTATTGAAAATTTGATTGAATTGATAATAATTGAGTTTTAGAGAAGAAATTCTATAAATAGTTAGCAATATTTCCTATATAGGTATTGGGCTTGTCCTTTACGATCGGCACTAATTGACTGGATTTTAAATCCATCGCTTTGAATATCAAAGGTTTTGCTTGAACAGTTAATCATCAATTTTCTTTCTCTAAACCAACCCTCTGGTTTTGCTTTCCCCTGCGCGCGAATTGAATTAGCACAATTTGCCTTAGTCCCTTGAGAACAATTAATAAAACCAATTACACCTGAAACAATATTCCCGGCGATTTGTCTGCCTCTTTCAATCTCAAATCTATATACATCGAAAAACAAAACTCCACCTTTAATTCCGTTGCTTTTGTTAATTCTTTTGGAAAAGGTTTCCTTGGTGTCTTGAAGCCATTCACCAGCAAACTTTCCTACACCCATAGACGAATCATTGAATCCACTCATAAAAGCATTAAATCTATTTTTGGGATTATCATGTTGTGAAAGCAAATGAAAATCTCCAACACTAAAAAATAGATTTGCATTTTTAGTTAAACCTTCTAAAGGTATTAATTTGTTGGATATTGCATAAGATAAATATTTCCCGGCCTTCCAATCAGCCTCATTCTCTTCATTCTTCAGATACTTTTCCCTGCCAATATAATTATTTACATGATGTCCAAACTCATGAGATAAAATAGCTAAACTAAGATAATTTAAATTAAGTTTTTTCTTGTCAGTTAAACCTTTTATTAAAGGCCTTACATTTAGAGTTATTTCATTAGATTCAGGGCAATATATATTTGGATATTTCGAAATTAGTTTTTGTCCACATCCCTGCAGGTATCCATCATCAATGCGCAATATAGGAATAGGTAAACTTAGGCCCCGCTTTTGTGCATGTTTAAGCCAGTAGTCATACATTAATTTAAAATGTAACTTTAAAAATTCTTTATCAGTGATATCACTTCTAGGTTCTCCATAATTAAGTAAATCAGTTGTTATGCCTGGCGTTTGATTTGAATTACTTGATGGAGAAATCCTTTTACTGCTTTTTTCTTTAATTCGAGAATAGTAAAGATAACAATCCTTGTAATCATTTCCAATTCTTAACTTGCATTTATTGTGCGCTTTTAGGTTTAGTTCTTCAGCACTTAAAGCACCAACGCTACTAATCAAAGTTAGGAGTAGCAAAAGGTGTTTCATCTTCAAAAAGTTTATCTGGATAGATTGGGAGAACTTCTCTCATTTTATGATGAGGCATTTTTAGGTTCCCTTTTATTAGTGATAGCCATAATTTGTTCTTTTGAGGCCAAAAATCATTGCTATGACTTTTAAGTTGTAATAATGCTTGAAGAGTAAATGCTGATGAAAGTTGCTTGCCAGCTCTTCTTTAAAAAACAGTGTTTACAAAAAGATATTGAATTATAAAGAAAATTGGTTTATAGGAAAGGACCTTCATGACGGCCCTCTTTGATAAAAATTGATACTGTTTTTTTATGAAAAAACTTTTGAAAAACACTTTTTATGGTTCTCTTATTTTAGGAGCAACTGCTTTAGGAGCTTTTGGCACTGCTTTTTATTCTGAACGTGCTGAGGCCGCTAATGGTATTGAGAGTCAAAAACATGTATTAATTGCAAGTATTGGGTATATGGGAGGTAAGCCTGCTTGGTGGGGGTTCGCCGCCTTCAGAAAAGGTTATGAAGACCCAAATACTGTTTTCATGACATTTAATGACTCTCAAGGTTGTGAAAATGCCAAGCAAGCTCTTCAGAGTACTTATCGAGATGAAATGTTTAACGGCGTTTGCATAGTAATGCCAAAATCTGGTGCAATTATTGCTGAAAGGACCTAAATTTATTATCTGACCTATCTATTAAGTAAGAATGAGAACACTTTGTTTTAATTAAGGTCTTAATACTAAAATCAGCATTTTTTCTCTGGCGTTATTTCTTTGTAATGGATAATTATAGTCAATCTTTTAATATTATTAAATAGACTTTTTAATTCTCTTGATATTGAGTGCTTAGGAGTGAATTTATCTTTTTAATGAATATGCCTTGATTGGTTTATCTATAATGCTAGTCTTAAATTCACTGTAAGTGGTTTCATTGCTAAACGATATTGTCAGAAGGAAGATATTCCAAGAAGAAGGTTTTTATATTTTTAAGTCCTTTGTTGAGAGAGATCAAGCTGTTTTTATTAGGAATGAGGTATTAGAAAATAAACATTGTTTTATTAAGTCAAGTAATAAAGGTAATCATAGGCTTTTTCATTACCCTAACTCTCCATATATATATCCAAAATGGTTGGAGGAATTATATAAATCAATTATGCTTTTCAAAATAGAATGTTGTACACATGAAAAATTTCATTTTGATTACTGTCAAAAGGCAGGAATAGGAACTAATGATTTAGACTTAATATTTAATACAATTAAATTACACACATGGTCATGCTTTTATTTATACCAGGAGAGAGAAATGCATGCAAAGCATATCGATAATTATGGTGAAATAGCTGCTTTTTTAATATTATCAGAATTAGGTTCAGATTATGATCAAGGAGGATTATATATTTATGGAGAATCTGACGAAAATAATGTGATTTATTTAGATGAACTTTATGAAATAGGTGATTTAATTATATTTGATCAGGCAAGACTATGGCATGAAGTTAAACCTATTAAAACTTTAGATGATCAAATTGGAAGATTACAGTACTATTTGCCTTCAATCCCATATAGATATATGAATGATATACTTTTCTTTGAAGACTATGAGAAAGAACCTTATTTTGCAATAAGAGAATCCCCTTTAAATAAAGCTGCAATGCTTTCAAATATAGATAATGATAAGTATAAAAAAATTCATTATTCAAGAAAGAATTATTTTAGGAATTGGAAAAACCACTCTCTCTTATAGTTTATCACCCAATATTGCTAATATTAAACAAATTATAGAAAACTATATCCATAGATCAATAAATTCAATATTTGAATGATTAAAAGACTCCCAAATATTTTCTGGGACAGAAGTTGGATCTACCCACCAATCTTCAAAATCTTTTCCAAAAACATTTAAGTTTTCTACAACAAGCTTGTAACCCAAACCCTTTAAAAAAGATCTAGATTCTTCCATAAATATTTCACCCGATTGATATCTGTCATGCTCATAAGTAATAATTGAGAATCTATATTCTTCATGTGGGAGATTCTTTAAAGCAATCAAAGTATTTTCTGCAGGGTCGATATCTAAAGATAGGTAATCAATTTTTTTTGATGCCTTTAGAGCTGAAAGGTGATGGTTGTAGTCAAATTTTGTAGCGTCTGCACAGAAGGCCTTATTAGATCTTTTCTTATTATAAATTTCAACTAATTCCTTATTAAATTCAATAGACAACCCTGTCCAACCGTAATCTTTTTCCAATAGGAATGTATTATTTGAATCCGAAGGATCTCCTCCACCAATTTCTAAGTAAAAACCATTTTTTTTGCCTAAAAGCATTTCTAATACAAATATATCCTGAGTTGCTTGCGAATAAAATTTACGATCAATCAAAAGTTTTAACAATTTATATACCATTGATTTCGCATAAATCATTTGCTTCTCTGGAGAAAATGCTTTATAGGAGGATGTCATGCTTAAACATTTTAATAAATTGTATTTTAATAGAAAGAACATCCTTCTCGAATTTATTTATATAACCCTTCCTTACAAGTTGAAGATCTAAACTCTATTATACAAAGCTGAGAAACTCCTCTAAAGTTCCTTTTATGACATTAAAAAGCAAGTGTTTTTTTATTCAGGTGAATTCTAGCTAATTAATGAATCAATCGATCAACATCCAAAATATTTATCAAAACAATTACATCAACAGATTTCAATGCTCTCTATGAGAGAGTTGTTTTACCATAAGTTATCCTCTTATAATTGAACAATGTGTAAACAGTGCTTGTTTGGCAATTATGAATATCATTAAACAAAGTTCGCTCAATACTAATTTACTCGAACCTTTTCCAAATTTTTTATATTTTAAATTTCAAGTGAAACAATTTCTTCCATTTGTGTTTCCTTTTTCTAATTTGAATAAGTCTCCAATTTTTTGGATTAATGAGATAAGTCCCTTATGATTAAACTTGTTCCCAAAATAAAACAACGCAATTCCAGATTACAAAAACTAGATAATTAAGTTTTGATTGGAATTTTTTCAGCCTTAGGAGCAGCTAGTGCTTGGACTTACGCTAGTTATTTATGGACGCAGCAAACTAAGGAACTTTCTCCTTCGCAGATAAACATAACTAAGAATATAATTGCATGTTGCATATTCTCTCCATTTTTATTCACTCTTGATGTTCAAATTAGTTTTAAAGAAATATTTATACTTTTACTAAGTGGAATAATAGGAATTTCTATAGGGGATACCTTTTATATAATATCTTTAAAGAATTTAGGTACACGACGTACTCTTACAGTAGAAGCTCTCTCTCCAATTTTTGCAACGCTTTTAGGGGCACTATTTTTACAAGAGATTCTTTCAATAAAAGTTTGGTTAGGTGTTTTTATAGTCAGTTTATCTCTCATAGGAGTAGCGAGAAAGAAAACCCATAATAGTCAAGATAATAATTTTAAAACTGATAAAAGTAAAGGTTTTCTCTTTGCTTTTCTTTCTGTATTATGCGCAGTAATTGCAGCAACTTTATCGAGATTTGTACTTGTAAATTCTAATATAAATCCATTCCAAAGTACCGAAATTAGATTAATAGGGAGTATTATTTCTTTGATACCTTTTATGAGAAAAAATTATATATATTCAATTAAAAAGTTATCTTCAAATACTAAATTAACAGTTTTATATGCCACTTTCTTGGGGACAAATATAGGGATTCTATTACAGCAAAATGTCTTCAAAACATTACCTATTGGTTTAGGTTGGACGCTTCTAAGTACTTCTCCAGTTATTGCACTTTTTGCAGCAAAAGCTGAGGGCGAAAAACTTGATTGGGAAACTCTAATATTAACTATAACTACAATGTTAGGTGTCATATTGGTATTTGTTTGACGCTTACTTAATCCAATTTATTAATTCTATACTCTGTTAAAGGTTTAAAAAAATACATTTTAATAAGGTATGAATTTTTAGAACCTTTGATTCAGATTAAGGAAACGTCTGACTTTATATTCTATACGCTGCATAATAGTAAATTTTGTTTTTTGAGGTACGAAGCCTAGCTTAACATCAGGTTCATATGGATAATTATTATTCTCTAGAAAACTTGCAATACAATTCTTATAACGTATATTTTTTAATTGAGGAGTTAATCTTAAGAAACTTTGTATTAATTCTTTTTCAAGGAAAGGGTACCGACCTTCAATCCCAAATAAGCCTGCAACTATTTCATCCTTAGCCAAATAACTGCGTTGGCTATCACCATAAAACTTTCTCCAAGGGAAAAAACCTTCTAATTGATCCGGGAAAAGACCTCCAAATTCAGAATGTTGATAATATTTCTTTCCTCCATGACCGTAATCAGAAATAATTTCATCTGCTCCTGTCCCACTTAGCATGCTGTTATAGCCCTCGGATTTCATTTTCTTGCAAATAGCAAGTAATCCAATGGAGCCAGAATCTTCATGTATAGCCTTTGGTCTTGCCTCTTTGTCATTTGAGTCAAGATGTGAGTAGTAAATAATTCCAATTTTATTCTTCAACCAACTACTAAGATCTTTAAATTCATCCCAAGAAATAGGAGGTAGAGAGTAATTACCTATGCAACTAAATTCGCGATTTATTTCTAGTCTTTTCTTCAGAATATCTTGATTCTCAGTATCACCAATAGTTACTGTTATGTATGGAATGTTTAATTTATTCAAAGCACAACAAATTGCTCCAGAATCATATCCAGAAGAAAGAGGGACAAAAACTTTTGAACTAAAATGTCCTGCTCTATCTTTTACACTTTCAAGAAATAATTTATTCCAATGTTCTAAATTATTTTGATCTTGTTGCAGGTTTAAAGTATGCAATTTTTCTCGATCAATCACTTTATTTTCTAAATTATCAAACGAGATTTTAACTATGCTATTAGGTGATACTTCCTCAACATTTTTGAAGCCCATTGCACTTAAGGCAGTTTTATAGCTTGCTATACCTATACAACCATTTTCAAATGCAAATGAAATAGGTTTAGTGCCAATTAAATCTGTATATATTTCAATTCTTTTATGTCTCAGGTCAATGCTGATAATTGCATATTCGCCATTGGCATTTTGTAAAAAGGATCTTAGGAGACCTTTCTCAAACTGATCAAATAATACTTTTGTATCTGGGGTTTTTCTATCACTTGGTTTATAGATCTCTCCATTGAAGAGCATAAGTTGCTCATCTTCATTTACTAGAGGTTGTTCAATTGTCATGCCAGAAATATCAAGCAGATTATGAACAGTAGATACATACAAGTTTTTTGATTTAAAGCGTTTTATGTTTGTTTTATCTGGACCACGACTTTTTAAGAGTTGATTAGCAGCCAATAGGCTTTTATCCTCAATGGGCTGAGTTGATAAATGAAATATAAAACTGCACATTAATCTATTTGAAAAATTAGTTTTGGATAAAGATGTTGAAAGCTTAACTTGCTTATTGAATGAACTTTCTTTTTAAATAATCTACCAATGAAGGTATTATATTTTTCAAAGTCTTCTTTATTCCCCACTTGGGGGGATAAAGAAGTTTTAGAGCAGTATCTTTAGGTAAGGCAAAAGTGTCTTCAATATCCAAGGATTCTTTCATTAAATCAAGGAGTAAGGATGATTTAGGTGGAGGACAATTCACTGGTATTGATGCCATTGTAAGGCATTCATTCCATAGATGAATACATATTGATTCTTTGATTTTACTTAATGCTATTTCTTTAAGATTAGGATCATAAAAGTAACTTGTTTCTCCTGGATTTATAGCATAGAAATATTCTTTATTAACTTCCATAATATGATCTGGATAATTATTGGCATAATTATTTAGAAATGATGGACCAAAATCCCCCCAGTTATGTAAATAATTTTTATGTTCCGCAAACTTAAATAATTCTGAAACATAGTGATCGCAGATTTCCTTGTCTATAACTGATAGGATTGCTCCATTAAGTGACTCTTGACTTTGTCTCCCAAGTATTAGTTTGCCTTGAGATAAATCGAGAAGATTTTTGAAATCCTTTTTTTCTTTGGTACAAAAAACATCAGTATCAAAATACCATGAACCTGGATGCGCTTGGATTAATTTGGCCCTGAATAAATTTGAATAAGCTGAATAACAGGGCCCTTTTCTTGGTTTAATTTGCTTGAATTTATAAAGGAGCTCAATAGGGAGAATCTCTTCAGATTTTCTAGACTCAACATCATTCCCAAGTAATGCTTTGTTAATTTGTGGCTCTGGTGAATAAACAATAGTTTCAAAACCTTTTGCGGCAAAGGATTTTATACAATTAATAAAGAGATATTCAATTTCACCACCTACCCAGAAAAATAAAGCCTTCATTTGTCCTTTACTAATGTAATTAGGTTAATCGCTTAAATGACAATTGGTCTCTAATCTAACGTATTACATTATTTATTAGTTATTTCCTTTTTAAGGCGATAGGTATGACTTCTTAGTGAAAATGGTTTCTCTGTATAGCTTCTGAGGAATATTCTTATTGGATTCATTTATGATTTAGTCTATACACTTTTCAATTAAAAGAAGAACTCACTGAATTGGAGTTTAACTGCCGACGCCTCGAACAGTATTTTTATGATTTTTGTTGTGAATTAGCGAAGCTCCCTTTAACCATTTAAATAATGCCTTTTCGGGATTCTTGATATCGTCAATAGATGTGTAGTACGAATCTTTCCAATTAGAAACTGGTAATCCCGCAAAAAGCATTAGGTTAAGAGGATACTCTTCTGAATCAGTACAACGACGAAAGTCATCACGAAATAAAAACGTTGGTTTCCCTAATGCTATAGCCACTCCAATTTCAACCGATACTCCTTCATCAGGGGGAGTCCCATTAATAATTGCAAAAATTGCATCAGCATTCTTCACATCTTGAAGGTCAGTCATCGCAACTTTGTATGCCCAACCTGAGGTTGAAAAATCGATTTGTTTATTCCTCTCAAAAGGTTCCCATACCTCAGCCCCTAGCCCATTAAGTTCAGCGACGAATTCTGGGAGCAGCTTTTCATTCCATTGATTAGAAAATCCGTAAGGAGAAGCTAAGTAAACAGTTTTTTTAGTCATGTAGTTGAAGATCTCGACAATTGATAAGACCTCATGTCAGCCTCAGCAAGAGCTCTGTTCTCCCATGGGAAAACAAGCCATTCATCAGGCTTGGCAATTTCAACTGCTTTCCACCACGTTGGAGTAACTTTGCTAACCCAAACAAAAGTAGTGGCATTATGCATCTTTAGAACTTGATTCAATGTTTTTCCAGTTTCATAGACATCATCAACAATAAGGCAACCATTTCTTAGTTCACTTAAAAGAGGAATATTCATTGAATGACTTAATGCAACTGCTAAGCAAAGTCCTCCCCTTGGAATGCCGTAAACACCTGTGAATTTTTTGCCTTTGCACGCAGTGGTAATTTTGATAATACAAGAATTAAATTCTTCCCAATTAAGTATTTTCATGATGCTAGGTAAGTAACATAGTTTCCTTTAGTCATACCTTCTCTTCTAATTGCCTGACTGTATTTTGTAAGAGTTGTCCGATTTTTTGACTATCTGAAAACATAATTTACTGTTTAAATTGAAGGGTCACTAGAAAGTAATTAATTCCATTAATACTCTGTTTGGCCTCTATTAGCATAATAGATTTTAAAAAGGCAGTTCAGAAGCTGTATTGGTAAAAACAGAAACTAGTTTAATTAATATCCACATAATCAGAGCACCTTCAAGAAATCCAAACCAATACAGTGCATAGTTGGATATTCCCAATTTCTGCTGTGTGCTTTCTACAAATAACTTATGCCAGGCAATTAGTTTATTCATATTTAGAATTGTTTTAGTGATTTCAATGTACGTTCTTGCTTTGGGTTAATTTCTTTCTAGAGTAAGCCGGGGTTTTAATCCATAGTAATTAATCTCAGAAAAAAGATGATTGATCCATATACACTTAAGCAATGTAAGAAGGACAACAAGATTCTTCAAGTCAAGATAAACAATCTTGAGTATGCCATTAAACAATCACAGGCAATGATTTGTGAATCAAAATTGGATGATTCTGCTTTGATTTTTTTGAGAAGTAAAATTGCCGACTCAATACGAGACTTAGAAGTTCTTTATTTATTAAAGAACGAGAATGAAACGAATGAAGAGTAAATGAGCGCAACAATGCTGTTCACATTAGTTGTAACCTTGTGACTAGATAGCAACCTACTTAAGTCGATTTTTTATTATGGATTTTTCTGGACCTGATTCGATTGATAAAGCTATTAAGCTAGGACTAGATCTTGATGGCAGTCCAATCCCTATCGAAATGCTTACCCTCTATAGAGAAGTTATGGATAAAGAAGGAGCAAGGAAAAGAAGTGGAGTAAAAAAATCAATGCGTAATCGTATTGTGCGCACTGGAGCTAAACATTTTGACCAAGTCACTCTGAATAAGCGTCTTATAGATGCTGGGTGGGAAGGTTTAAAAACTAAGGAGGTTGACTTCTTTTTTAATTGATTTATGAAGCTTTTATTTTTGGAGGCTAATTCCTGACCCTCTGAGACAGCGTAAAAATATTTCATGGGAGCTTTAAAAGAAAGTGGCATGAGGATTTGATGTTGAAAGGTTTAGGAAAAATAGTTGGTTTAAAAAAAGTTGTAGTAGATATTTTCTTCTTATGAGACTGGTTTTTACAATCATTATCTCAGCCAGCAATAAAGCTCGGAGTAATTCTTTGTTAGCAAAGATAAAACTTTTTATTCAATGAGTCTTTATTTCTTCTTAGGAGAGTAAGTCAATACTAATCTATTTTGGATTGTCTATTCTTTTAGACTACTCCACGTTTCTTTTTCGATTCGACTCTTCTTCGTTGAGAGGCTCTAGTTGGCTTAGTTTTGATTCTTTCTTTAGCTAAAGGTTTTAAACTATCTCTAATCGAAGAAGTAAGTTTAGAGAGAGCTACTTGTCGATTTTGATGTTGCGTACGTCTCTCTTTGACTACTATTTAAATACAACCATTAACAATTTTCTCTTTGAGCTCACCTTTAAGACGAAACTTCTGAGATAGAGTAAGAAGCTTTGAGTTTTCTATATCGAAAATAATTTCTACTCTGCTATTTGTTTTGTTGATATTTTGACCACCCGCACCAGAGGAGCGGCTGAAGCGCCATTGAATCTCATTAAACGGAATACTAATCTTGAATTAATGGTTAAATCCATTGGGTACTTTTTTTATTTTTTTGCTTCCCCTGGTAAATGTCCGATAAATAGAAAAAAAACGTAGTTGCTATTACAAGTAAAAACAAAATCTCATTCAAGAATTGCGCGGTCATTTACCATTTACCCATGGCCCTTTTTAGTTTTGCAGCTTCATCCATGCCTTCCATGATTGTGAAGGTTGCATTTCTTGTCGCAGCATTTCTAATCTTTGATAACTCTTGATACTCTGCCGATTCATAAGCTTCAACTGCTGCACGCATAGAAGGAAACTCACAAATAACTGCTAAGTTTGCAGCTTCTGTGCGCTCTTTCCCTTGAGGTTCAGTGTCTTTTGCAAAGACTTCTCCTCCAACTTCTTTTAGCCAGGGGCCTACTTTCTCTACATATTCTGCAAAAATATTTTGATCAACTATTGTTGAGGTGGAGATCCAATAACCTTTGGCACCTTTTTTATCCATTGCATGAATTAGTCGAGATCATAGGGGCTTTACCCTCTATTCACATTAGCAAAAGCACTCTTTAAAACCAATTGATTTTCAGTAGTTTAGTAAGTAATGCGGATGGTAGACATGTTTTTTAACGCTAGATTAATAATATCAATCGTGGGAGCTTCTTATGATTTCAACTGATACTAAAAGAAGTTATGAGAATCAATTAGACCCTATAGATGATTATCTCGAATGTATTACTTATTGCTCAGTTGAAAATCTTGCAGAAGGAGATGATTGTCAGACTATCTGCATGGAACGTCATCTTAGAGGAAATTACTTCTAAAAATAAGTATTGGTAGGTTTTTTATTTAGTGTTAATAACATAGAAAAACAACTCAACCCAACCTAGAACCAACTAATCATTCTATTATTACTAATATAATGATTTTTGAAAGAGTTCCTAGTATGGCTCTATTTTAATAATCAATCAAGCAGTTAGATCAGATTTTTTAAGTACACATTGCAACACTGCTAAAGCTTCATTAGGAAGACCCAGGAAAGCATCTAGAATTTTGTTTTTAGTTGTTGGGACCAATGCAATTCCTACGAGTGTTGCTTTCCCATCCTTTTGAAGAACAAGACCTTCTTCTTCAAAGAGATTGCTTTTTACCTTTCCTGTTTCGAGGGATGTTTTGATAATTAAATCGGGGAAGTGGAATATAGAGAAGATACTGAAAACAAACCTTGCTTCAAAATTCAAAAAAATTTCTCCAGACTTTGTGTCAAGAGTTCCTTCAAGTTTATCCATAGCCATCACAATCTTTAACCCTGCAGGTATTGGAAGAGATAAAAACTTTGTTGTTTGCGACGTAAGTGGAGGAATTGAAAATGCTTCTGATAAGAAGCTTATATTTAAAACATTATTTTGTTGAGTTACGTCTACTGTCGCTTTTCCTCCTCCTCCTCTTGCGTCATAGTCAAAAGAAGGATATGAACCAATTGCCAATCGACACCCTTCAAGACTCCTTAAGTACATATAGTCCTATGGTTGAGTAGTTCTTCCTACCCTACTAGGAATTATTTTTTAATGAAGAGACAGTGAAATAAAAAAGATTGCACCGTCTTATTTAACGAAACTTTTTTCTCTTTGAATTATCTCAAATAAATTTCAAGATGCATTGGAGGTTTGATCTATGGAAAACCTCCAATACCTCTTGATTTCATGAAAATAAATAAACTTCTCCTGTTTAAAAGATTGCTTCCTGTTGAGCCATTCAGAGAAAACTTGTTAATAATGAAGAACAGGCTGACCTAGGATCTCAATTGTTATTACTAAGGGATCAAAGAGCAAATTCTATTTGAATAGAGTTTACTTTAAGGATCTCTTTATTGAAACGTACCTACGAAATTCATGGCTATTTCAAGAAGCAATGTACTTATTCCAAAAGTAACTAATAAGAGCTTTATCTCTTGCATTTTGGATAGTTTTGCTTATTTGGGAAATAATTGTTGAAAGGAAGTCTATGGATTGGAGGCATTAGTTCATGTAGTCCAGTCAGAGTCTTCATTAAGGGGGGAGTAGTCTGTGTAATTAAAAAAGACATCATCCTCTAAGAGATCATCAAAATCTCCCCTTAGAATTCGTTCGAATAAGTTCATTAGGTTTGATCAGTAAATGCCTGGAACAATCCAGCCAAAGAAGCCGTAGTTGATAACCATTGCAAATAAACCAATCATTGCTAGACGACCATTCATTTGTTCAGCAATATTCCAGTAGTTGTTCCTCATTAGAAAATACCTGGAATAATTTGTTTAGTTGAAATGTATGCTCCCAATAGAGCTATGAAGCCCACCATTGCCCAGCGTCCATTAGCTCTTTCAGCTTCTTCTGGATAATTGGTATAGTTTGCATCCAATTCCATTGCAACTTCTTTTGCAAAAATATTTTGCTTACCGTACTCAGTAATGACTGATCGGTTTTGTTTGTTGAGAAGAGTTGTAGATGTAGTCATGATTAATGTCGATTTAAAAAATACCTGGAACGATTTGACCTGTGGTTGCGTAAGCACCGAAGGCTGCAACTATGCCAAGCATTGCAGCCCAACCATTAAATCTTTCTGCTTCTGGAGACATGGGAAAAATAGTTGTTGTATTGGGTAATTTGATTTTTAGAGATAACCAGGAATTACTTGACCAGTGGTTGAGTAAGCACCAATAAGTGCAAGAAGACCAAGTACTGCAAAGCGACCGTTGAGCTTTTCAGCGATGATTTTTTCAGCATCGATTTTTGTTGTTGTGTGTTTTTTCATTGGGGAGGGCGAGGGCAAAAAAAGTGTTTAATGATTGATCGAAAGAACTAAACGACACCAGGAATTAGTTGTCCTGTAACTAGATATGAGCCTAGTAAAACCATGAAGCCCATCATTGCTGGTCTTCCAATAGCTTTTTCTAGGATTGAATTGTTAAAAGAACCCATTTTAGAAAGTTGAGGATGTAACGAAATATAACGAAGATTATTACGAAGTGTGAAGCGCTTCTATTTTTTTTCGGGCCAAGCCCTCTAGATCCCTGAGCTGGAGGGCTGTTAGCCAATTTTGTCAGGATCAATATTCGGTATCGGTTGTTACAGTCCATTGCGTTTACTACTCTCTTGGAGGCATGTTTTGCTAGCAGGGAGCGGCGTTGCCGTTTTGGAGGAACATTATGAGGACACTCCTACTAATTCGCTCGCAAATCAAAAGAGTTGAAAGTTATCCATAAGGCACAATTAACCCTGACTTCTTTTGAGTAAAGCATCATTTTCAGTCAGCTTTAAATGTCAATTCTGCTCTAACGTAAGGGAAAAAATAAGCGACTGCACATTGCTCAGTTAATGGGGCTTTAAAAGTATTAATGGATTTACTAAAGAGCATAAAATTAATTCTATATATATCAATTAATTGTTGGGAGTCTTACAGTGATTTTAGTTGGGACAACATTTAATTCACCAAAAAAAGTTATCAAATGGGGTGTATTAATCCTAGCTGATGTCAAGACTCCTTGCGCAATTTGCTGTACTTAACTCTAATTATTTT